>Ga0265596_1000015_pt1 | contig 180406 bp, 172 predicted proteins | sample saktaG_FD_190143 | JGI IMG/M metagenome (GOLD analysis project Ga0265596, IMG submission 190143) | Saline water microbial communities from Sakinaw Lake, British Columbia, Canada - sak_2013_06_06_60m | ecosystem: Environmental > Aquatic > Non-marine Saline and Alkaline > Saline ...
GCGACGTGGAAAAAATGCTGGAGATAAAAGAGGCTCTGCTATGGCGGTCTGAAGTGATTGCCCCTTGCTGCGGCTCCCTGTGCAGCATAGCCTCACGACTGACTCACGAAGTCGGTATCCTGGAAGACACCTTGGCCGCTCTAAAAAACGGCGATAGGACTCGGGCTGCCCACCTGCTAGAGGAGTTCGCATATATCGTGAAGGAAAGCCGTGAACGCGAACCTGCCGAACCGAAATATTGTTGACCTTAAGAGCTGAAAGAGGCTTCAGGCAAAGATAAACGGATATTATAAAAGCCTCGTCTTTGATACAATAAGATGGAACAATAAAGATATGCTATTAAACCTGACAGTCGTAGTTATCGGTTACCTGCTGGGCTCTATTCCTGTAGCTTATCTCGTAGCCAAACGAAGAAAGGGCGTAGACATCCGTGAAGTCGGCGTAGGCAATATGGGTGCTGCTAACACCTTTCGAGAAATCGGCCCCCGTGAAGGGGCTATCGTCTGGGCAGCCGATGTAGCCAAAGGGGGCATCGCTATACTTGTCGCTCAGGCCCTAAATGTTCCCCAACTCTGGGTACTGGGAACCGGCTTCGCCGCTCTACTTGGCCACAGCTTCCCTGCCTACATTGGCTTCAAAGGCGGCAAGGGCGCAGCCACCATTATGGGCATCTTTCTGGTTCTGGCACCCGAGGCAATGGCTATCACCTTCGTCCTCCTGGCTATCCCCTTTTACTTTACCCGCCGTATCTTCATCGCAATATGCGCTGTCGCTCCCATTTTACCCCTGCTTATCTGGCAATTCGAGGCGTCAACAATCTTAGTCTCCTATTCATTAGCTCTTCTTATCTTTATGGGACTCAGAAGCCTGCCCTGGCCTCAAGAACTCCGCGCAGCACTGGCAAGAGTAAGAGATAGGAATACCACCGACGGCTACGACGAGGATAACCAGCCGCCTCCTCTTGGCTAGTAGTGCAAGGAATGCCCTTGCGAGCCCTTCGCCTCACCTGCTCTCACCCAAATTAAACATTTCTATTTTTGGTCAGTGGGAGAAGCGTTAGCAACAAAGCAATCCCGGCATAACCCCTACTGTCTTTGCGAGCGGAGCGAAGCAATCTCGGCGGACGGGGGTGAGGGGAAACGAAGCATTCACCAAAACCCCTCCGAGATTGCCGCGGCACTCCGTGCCTCACAATGGCAAAAAGAGGGTTATCACTTTTAAATTTTAACCTGTCATTTTGATTTCTAACTCTTAACTTTTGCATTCTGATGGAGGGAACCATGTCAGGTTGGGGAATGGCCTTAAAAGGTCACACTACTTGGTTGGTAAGTTAACAGCTACAACGCCCCCCGTTGTGCTATAATGTGACTTCAAAAAGGATGGCCTGAACTAAGAATAAGCTAAAACTTCCACAGGAGGTGAATGGGTTATGGCTACCGAACAGAAAAAGAGGACAATAAACCGGCTGAATTCAATGCATCCGCTTCGAGCCAAAGTAAATGAGTCATACTTGAAGAGCGTCGAAGCTATGCAAGCCGGCAAGCCCACGGTATGGGGTATGCTAAATTACTATTATGGTGATCCCATCCTTAAAGCTATGGACGTGGAAGTGGTGTATCCCGAGAATTATGGCGCTGCTCTCGCCGCTGCTGGAGTTGCCCAGTCTTATCTGGACCGTGCTGATGCCGATGGCTTTCCTACGCACCTCTGCGGCTATAGTCGGGCCAGCATCGGCTATACATCAAGGATGATGAAAGAGTTGAATGGGGAGATACCCCCAGAAGCTCCTCTGGGAGGGATGCCAAGGCCTATATTCCTGATGTCTTCGACTGCCGTCTGCGATGCCAGATATAAGTGGTTCCAGGCGCTAGGGCGCTATATGGATGCCCCGGTATGGACATTTGAAGCACCCCTCCCCGGCGTGAAGGAGCTATTCATGGAGGGCTCCTATGAACGAATGGTCGATTTAGGAGTTAAACATGCCAGAGACTTTGTTGCCTTCGTCGAACGCATGCTGGGCAAGAAAATGGACTGGGACAAATTGAGTGAAACTGTAGACCTTATGATAGAAATTAGCCAGGTCTGGCACGAGACCAACGAATTGCGCAAAGTAAAGCCCTGCCCCATGCACAGCCGGGACTTCTGGAGCTCTATGCCCCCAGCTCTATTCCTTATGGGTGACCTCAAGGACTCCTTGCAATGCTATCAAGATATGTATGCTGAAGTGAAAGATAGGGTAGATAACCATATAGGAGCCATTGCTGAAGAAAAATATCGATTGTTCTTCGCCGAGCTTCCACCCTGGCATAGCTTGGGGTTTTTCGACAGATTAGCTGAGAGGGGGTGGAACTTCGTGATGGAGAGCTTTGGTTATCATCCTCCTATACCCCTGGACCTGAGCGGAGTCAGCGACCCCTTAGAGCGACTAACCAGATTTAGCCTGCAAATCTATGTTGGCTATTATAAAGATGCCTTCGAGAAAAATGTACCTGCGGGAGGTATGGCATATCCTTATTTGAAATACGCTCGGGAATGGAAATGCGATGGAGGATTCCTGCATCCACTCATCAGTTGCCGCAGCGCCTCCACGCATCTGCCGTATGTCTCAAACATTCTAATGGAAAGCCTAAAGGTACCTTCGCTAACAATCGAAGGAGATATTGTAGACCTCCGGTTATTCGACCCCGAAGACGCCTTAAGCAAGGCAGAGCCATTTGAGGAAACTATGGAACACTACAGGCAGATAAGGAGGCAGGAAGGCTTTGATTGGTGAGAATACAGCAAATCTCAACTCAGCGAGGTGTCAATAATGGCAGATAAAAGCAAAGGACTTAGCAAAGCCAGCGAAATCTACCAAAACAGGTCCCACAGGGTCAAGGAACTTAAGGCAGAAGGCAAGAAGATAATAGGCTACCCCTGTATGTATGTTCCCCTCGAAATAATCACCGCACTTGACCTGGCCCCATACAGGACATACGGAGATATTAGAGAGCCAGTCACCGAGGCAGACAGAGCCTTGCCCACGGCATTCTGCCCTATTATGCGCACCTGTCTTGACTGTGCCCTGAAAGCCAAAGACGATTTCTTAGACGGGATGGTTGCCATTCATTCTTGTGACCCCCAGGACAAAACGACTCGTATCTGGGAATCTTACGTCAGATATCCCTATTTCCACCTCATAGATATGCCGGGCACCCTTCGTACAGAGTCTCTGGAATACTTCAAGGGACAACTAAACGATTTTAAGAAGACGCTAGAGTCATTTGCAGGAAAAGAACTATCCTCAGACAAACTTAAGGCAGCTATTGAATTACATAATCGACAGCGAGCCCTGGTAAGAGAGTTATATAAGCTAACAAAGCCTGACTCTCCGCTTATCTCAGGGACTGAAATGCTTCAGGTGATAAAAGCTTTGATGAGCCTTCCTGCAGCCGAGGGAAACGAGCTATTAGGTCAGGTTATAAGCGAAGTCAAGGAGCGCACAGGTGGCCCTGAAAAGAAACCAGCACGGCTTCTCATCTGGAGCAGCACGGTGGACGATATCGATATTATGCAGCTATTCGAAGCCGGGGCAAATGTAGTGATGGATGAGAGCTGCGGGGGCATCAGAGCCTATAGAGCCGATGTGAAGCTGACCGACGACCCACTAGATGGGCTGACTCATTATTACTTAGAGGAGATTACCTGCGCCCGCACCTTTAGGGAAGCTGTCTTCGGCGAAGCCAAGAAGGACTACATGGCAGACCTGGACAGCCGATTCGGCTATCTGAAAGGCTTCACCAGAGAGTGGAATGTCAACGGGGTCATCCTGTTTCTTGTTAGATATTGCGACCCGTTTGCTTTTGAAATGACCGACCTCAAGGAGTACTTCAACCACCTTGGTGTTCCCAGTACCTACATAGAATATGATTATACGCAGGGGTCTTTAGCCCCCTTAAGAACAAGAGTCGAGGCCTTCCTTGAGACAATCGACTAAAAACACAACCCGAGAGGTCCACTTGTATTTCGCTGGAGTTGACATAGGTTCCACCATGACCAAAATCGTGCTCACAGACACGAATAATAAGGTCGTGTCTGCCATCAAAGGCCCTACTGGCCCTGAACATCGGCAGCTAGCCAATGAGGTTATGAAAATGGCTTTGGAGCAAGCCAACTTAGAGCTTGATGAAATTTCATATGTTATAGCCACGGGCTACGGCCGCCTAAATGTCCCTTTCGCCGACCGTCATATTACAGAGCTTACCTGCCATGCCAGAGGGGTATCCAGCCTGTTTCCCAATGTCAGAACAGCTATCGACATCGGTGGGCAGGATGCCAAGTGCATGAAGATAAATAGCGGCAAGATGGTCGATTTTGTCATGAACGACAAATGTGCCGCCGGGACTGGCAGATTCCTGGAAATCCTTGCCGCCACGTTGGGCATTAAACTGGAAGACCTGGGAGATATTTCCCTGAAATCTACCAAAAAGGTCCAGATTAGCAACTTCTGCACTATCTTTGCCCAGCAAGAGGTAGTGTCCCAACTGTCTGCGGGGGGAAAGGTAGAAGATATCATAGCCGGTCTTCATGATGCTCTGGCCAGCAGAGTGGCTGGACTGGCACGGAGGCTAAAGATAGAACCTGATGTGGTGCTTACCGGAGGCGTGGCAAAAAACGCCGGGATAGTTAAGGCGATGAAGGAAAACTTAGGCTGTGAACTTCTCGTTCCCGAAGACCCACTGCTCACCGGTGCATTGGGCGCTGCCATACTGGCAAAGGAGCACTCCGCAAAGGCAACAGCAAAAGGCGAACCAATCCCCACAAAGCCACGTCGTTTGGAAAAGGCTACTTTTTTCAGTAAGGAAACAGCTTAAATGGCCTGGTTTATGGGCATCGATATCGGCTCGGTATACAGCAAGGGAGTCATAATCAATGACGATGAACTTTCCGCTTACTATGTAACTCTTTCTGGAGCTAACTACCGAGCAGCAGCCGAGAAGATAAAACTGGAGCTGCTAACACAGGCCAATTTGACACAGGATGATATAACCGATGTTATAGCCACTGGTTCTGGTGCCAGCAGTGTCTATTTTGCCAGCCAGAAAGCCAGTGATATAGTTTGCACCGCCAGGGGCATAAGCAGCATCTTCCCCTCAGCCAGGACAATAATCGACGTGGCGGGGCAGTCCACCAAAGCAATGCGGATAGATGGGCAGGGGCTGGTAGCCAACTTCGCCGTTACCGAAAAATGCGCTGCCGGAAGTGGGCGATTTATCGAGGTCATCGCCAACGTACTGCGGATAGATTTAAAGGACTTCGGCCCGCTTTCCCTTCAGTCCAAGAATCCCATCACCTTCAGCACAGGATGTGCCGTTTTTGGCGAATCGGAGGCCGTCACCAGAGTAGCCGAGGGCATCCCTAAAGAAGATATCGCTGCTGGGGTCAATAAAGCCTTAGCCGACAAAATCTCCTCCCTGGCCAGGAAGATTGTGCTGGAAGAGCCATGTGCCCTCTGTGGATGTGGCGCCCTCAATATCGGGCTTATCAACAGCATAGAACATGAATTGAATATCAAACTGCTGCTGCCCCCGCAGCCCCAAATCATCGCCGCCCTGGGTGCAGCCATAACCGCCAGAACCTCAAGCTTAAAGAGATAACGATGCCCCCACTCTTGAAAATGGAAGCAAATCACAATAGCAGTATGTAGTGCGAGGAATGTCATTGCGAGCCGAAGCTGCGAGGAACAAAGTGACGAAGCAGTCAGCGAAGCAACCCAGCCTCGCCCTGTATGTTTATTGAAAGTCCTAAACCTCTCCTATCTCAAGCCAGCCAGTACCTATTCACCGCACAAAGCACTACTTCTGGAGCACTTACAAAGCGAAGGAGAATCCCCTATCGTTTCCATTTCGCCCGAGCGATTCTTTAACATATATCACTGGCAACCAAATCAGCCTGTGTGCTAAGATGTTGCCGACTGATTTGGAGAGGAGGCACCTGGTTGTTCAAGAAGATTCATGTATTCAGGGTCAAACCCGGGCAGGAGTTGCTTGGTGCGATAGCCCGCTATTGCCACGAGCATAGCATCTCCTCGGGTGTAGTGCTCGGTATCATCGGCTCGCTGAGCAGTGCTCGACTCAACTTCTTGATGGAGCTCCCCGGGAAATATGATAGCGTAGATTATGCCGGCCCGCTGGAGATTGTCTGCGCTCAAGGGTCGGTAGCTCTGAAAGACAACCTTCCCATCATCCACATACACATCCAACTTTCGGGGCAGGATACCTGCCGCGGGGGGCATCTCGCTGAAGCTGCCGTGTTCTCCACAGCCGAGGTCACTATAGGAGAACTTGATTACCAGCTCCGGCGCCAGCCTGATAGCTACACTGGCCTGAATGAGCTGGTTGATTGATAGACCATCGGCGCCTGTTTAAAGCTTAACAGTCACACCTTTCGAGCCACTGGTGCTTATTTTACACCGGCTGCATTCATCTGCTGCCGCCAGTATTTATTAATAACATGTACAGCCTTCTCCGGCGGTGATATGAGTTCGCGGCTGACAATATTGAGAGTCTCTGCAGACATCTCCCCATCCTCCACAAGCTGGCGACCGGCCTCCCTGGCTGCTTCAAAGATGTCATCCAGAGGCAGCCCTGCTTCCATCATCGGCTTCATTGACGGTCCATTAGGCCGCAAGAGCGCCCCGGCGAACTCCCTTCCCATGTTCTTGCACAGGGCCTTTATATGGACAAGCAATGCGTCAAAGTTATCCATCTCTAAAAAGCCACAGTTAGAGACCAGCACGACCTTGCCACGCTGGTACCCATCGCGCCCCGGGTGGCAGCAATGCCCATCGCGCAGCTCGAAAAACGGCTGCGCCGATGGGATTGTGCGGTCCAACAGGTTCTTCATCGGCCCATTCATGCCAAACACATAGAGTGGTGTGGCAAGCACCCACACGTCCATCTCGCCCAGCTTGGGAAGAAGCATCTGCATATCATCCTTCTGAGAACACACGCCCGGTGTCTTTATCCAGCAGTTGTAACAACCCTGGCAGGGGTTAATCTTGAGCTTCTTGGCATAGAAAAGCTCGACCTCTGCACCGGCTCCTTTCATTCCCTCAAGAAAAGGATTCAGGATAAGAGCTGTATTGCCCTTATTCACATTGGGGCTGGAGTTAAATGCCAGTACTTTCATATATTTTCCCTCCTGTTTGTTGACTATTTTATCTCTTTCCCTCGATAAAATCCCGTATGTAGCCATTAACAAGTGCCGGCCTTTCGTGAATGACCCAGTGTGAGCCATCAGATATCCGCTTGATTGTCAAATCAGGGACAAAGCCATCAAGCCCTTCAAGATTGCCAGTGAGCAGATACCTGTCCTTCTCGCCCCATATAACCAGCGTTGGCACTTTCACCGTCAAAAGCGAGGGGTCAATAAGATTGGCTGCCTCATCGCCTTCACCCGTAAATGAACCGAGGCGCGTTGCTCGGTAATAATTCAAGCCGCCGGTAAGCGCACCTGGCTGCGACCACGCCTCAACATACGCCCTGCGGTCTTCCTCAGTAAAATAACCCTGCTCAAGGCCTTTGGCCAAAACACTATTGACGAGCGCAGCATAGTTGTCTTTCGACAAAATTTGCTCGGCCTGTGGAGTGCGGTGCATCAGGATATACTGGCTGGCCTTTTGCTGAGCCGGGTTATCACGCAACTCGCGCTCAAACACGCCCGGGTGCGGCGCATTTATTATGATGAGCTTTTTAAGATAATCGGGATGACGCAGAGCAAACGCCCACGCCACCGACCCACCCCAATCATGAGCGACAAGGACGAACCTTTTATGGCCGAGGTGCTCGGCAAGCAAACGCAGGTCTTCGACCAGGTGCTTCATCTTGTACTGCTTAACCTCGGCAGGCTTCGATGACAGGTTATAGCCGCGCATGTCAGGGGCCACCGTCTGGTAGTCTCGCCCAAACTCTGCAAGTTGGTTCTTCCACTCATACCAGAACTCGGGGAAGCCATGGACAAACATTATCAGCTTACCCTCTCCCTCGGTTACATAGTGCATCCGGATATTGTTCAGCTCAGCATACACATGTTTAAACATCACTGCCCCACTTCCTGCCTACGCATTCCGGCATATCGTGTTTTTGTGTCTCATTATATCAGGCTTCTAAAGGCTAACCAATATAGGCTATCGACGTGCATACCAGTTATGCGGTTGACTAAGCTGAGCTGGCTGTCATATCTAGCTTCTCCTTCGGCTCAGGCGGCCTGCAAAAGAGCATGGCCACAAAGCCAATAGCTGCCCCTGCCCACGCGATGAGCATAACGGTGAGATAGGTACCCTGGATGTCATAGATAAACCCAGCAAGAGGAGCAGCAATGGCTTCGAACGTGACCCCAATAGGCCCAATCACCCCCCTAATCCCCGGAAAAGCCTCATGGCCCCAATAGTTGCCAATAATAGCGGCCTCACAGATATAGATTGCCCCAAAGCCAAAACCGGCCAGCAATGGATATAGATAGGCAATCCACATGGCCTCAGGCGAGACAAACCAGAACAGAATCCCTCCTGCCAGAATGCAAAGAGTGCCAAAAGCAAAGAGAGAATGTGGCTCGATAATGTCACCCAGGCCAGCGATAGCAAAACGCCCCACAATACTAAGACCAACAGCCAGACTATAGAGAAAAGCTGCCGTCGCCGGGTCAAAGCCCCGGTCCTGCAAATGAAAGGGAGCCTGAGTAAGGACTACATGCCAAAGGAAGTGGCCACCAATCAAGGCAACAATGAGAAACCACAGGGCAGGTGTCCTCAGAGCATCGCGTACAGTCCAGCTAACAGGCGTACGGTAAGTTCGCACTGCCCGGCTCTTACCGCCAGCTACTACCTTAATCTCATCTGATGACAGCCCATCCTGGCACTGCCCCATATCTTCCGGCCGATTACGCACCGTAAAAATGGCCATTATCGCCCCTACTACTGATGCAGCAGCAATCATAAACCAGCCAACCCGCCAATTCCCTCCCGCACTCAGAACAACCCTGCTGATAATCTGAGGCACTAAAAAACCACCAATAGCCCCACCTCCCATCACCAAACCCAGAGCCAGAGCACGGCGAGCACTAAACCAGGAGACAACCACTGTTTGGACAGGAACAACTGAAGCCAGGGCTATCCCCAGGCCAACAAGGACGGAGAGAATAAGATATATCGGGTAAATATGACCCATCAGGCCCATTAAGAAAGCAGCCACAGCAATAATGAGCCCCCCGATAAAGATAGTAACCCTGGCACCAAAATGGCTAATCATCCAGGCAACAAGAGGAGCACCAAGACCCATGAGCAATAATACGGCGGTGAATCCTACCATCACTTCCCCACGCGCCCACCCCGTCTCCTCGGTCATAAAGGGATAGAGCATCATAGGACTGTAAAAGGCGAAACCAATCGGAATGGTATAAACAATCAAGAGGAAGAATAGCAGCCACCACCCATAAAAACCCTCTGCTTGTGTCCTAGCTCCCATAATTTAAACGGTTCTCTCTACTGCCCAAAAGGCATACAGCAGGCAAGCTACCCATTATACCACCGCATGATATATTTTGAGCAAACTACGAATTGAACGGTGCGCACCAGTTATGCGGTTGACTAAGCTAAGCTGAGCTGGCTGTCATGTCTGGCTTCTTTTCGGCTCAGGCGGCCTGCATAAGAGCATCGCCACAAATCCAACAGCCGTTGCCACCCACGCAAATAACATAGCGGTGAGATAGGTACCCTGGAGATCATAGAAAAAACCAGCGAGAGGAGCAGCTCCAGCTTGAAACACCAGTGCAATTGGCATAACCATCCCGCTAATCCCCGGAAAAGCCTCATGCCCCCAGTAATTGCCAGTAATGGTAGGAAGACAAATATAAGCTGCACCAAAGCCAAAACCCGCTAGTAAAGGATATAGATAGGCAATCCACATAGCCTCAGGCGAGACAAACCAGAACAGAATCCCCCCTAACAGTAGGCACAGAGCAGAAAAGGCAAAGAGAAGGCGGGGCTCAATAATATCGCCCAGACCAGCGATGGCAAAACGTCCCACAATACTCAAGCCAATTGCTAGGCTGTAGAGAAAGGCTACCATAGTCGGGTCAAATCCGCGGTCCTGCAAGTGAAATGGAGCCTGTGTAACAATTATTTGCCAAAGGAAGAAGCTTCCCGCTACAGCAACAACCAGAAGCCACAGGGCAGGCGTCCTCAGAGCATCGTGTACAGTCCAGCTAACAGGCGTACGGTAAGTCCGCACTGCCCGGCTCTTACCACCAGCTACTACCTTAGCCTCATCCGATGACAGCCCATCCTGGCACTGCCCCATATCTTCCGGCCGATTACGCACCGTGAAAATGGCCATTATCGCCCCTACTACTGATGCAGCAGCAATCATAAACCAGCCAACCCGCCAATTCCCTCCCGCACTCAGAACAACCCTGCTGATAATTTGAGGCACTAAAAAACCACCAATAGCCCCCCCTCCCAGCACCAGACCCAAGGCTAGCGCACGACGGACGTTAAACCAGAAAACTATTACCGTCTGGACAGGAATGACCGAGGCAAAGGCCACTCCCAAGCCAACAAAAAGGGAGAGAATAACATAAATCGGATAGATATCTCCTATTATGCCCATTAAGAAAGCAGCCACAGCAATAATAAGCCCTCCTACAAAGATAGTAACCCTGGCTCCAAAACGACCAATCATCCAGGCAACGAGCGGGGCACTAAGGCCCATGAGCAACAGCATGCACGCAAATCCCACCATTATTTCCCCGCGTGACCACGCCAACTCACTGGTCATAAAAGGATAAAGCACCGCCGGACTATAGAAAGCAAAGCCAACCGGAATGGTATAAACAATCAAGAGGAAGAATAACAGCCACCACCCATAGAAACCCTGTGCTTGTGTCCTAGCTCCCATAATTTAAACGGTTCTCTCTACTGACCAAAAGGCATACAACAGGCAAGCTACCCATTATACCACCCTATGATATATTTTGAGTAACCTAAGGTTGGGTTACCTGCTTAAATGATTTGACACGACCTATCCAATATGACATTGGGTTAGGACAAAAGCCACGAAAGGTGATACAATAGCTGGATGATTTAGCACTGGAGGTTAACTTAATGGCTGAAGAAATCCTACCTGACCTTTACAGAATTGAAATCCCTTTGCCCAGAAATCCTTTGAAATCTTTGAATTCCTATGTGATAAGGGGTAAGGGACGATTTTTGATTATTGATACAGGATTTAACCGCGAGGAGTGCTTGCGCCCGATGCTGTCTAACCTGGAAGAACTGGGTGTAGACTTAAACAAGACAGACTTTTTCATTACTCACATGCACGCAGACCATGCCGGCCTGGTGGGAAAACTGGCTACTGCTATGTCAAAAGTCTACTTCAACGAGGTGGAAGCTCCTTACGTTAATTTTCTTGATTCTAAAGAACTTGAAGGGCATTTTCAAGAGCTACTGGCATTTTACACTGCTAATGGCTTCCCCGGGGAGGAAGTCAAAAAAGCTCTCACCAGCCATCCAGGCTATCGATATAGCGCAAAAGAGCATGTGGATTTTTGTATTTTGAAAGAAGGCGACTCAATAGAGATTGGAGATTACTCATTTAGGTGCATTGAAACCCCAGGACACACTCCAGGTCATATGTGCCTTTACGAGGCTAACAAGAAAATCCTTGTGTCTGGAGACCACATTCTCTTTGACATCACTCCCAACATTACCTTCTGGTTCGAAATGAAAAACTCGCTCAAAGAATATCTGGCAAACCTAGAAAAAGTCTACCCTCTTGATGTGAATCTTGTACTGCCAGGCCATCGGAGCCTGTGGAACAACCACAGAGAAAGGGTCACAGAACTGCAGACACATCACAAAAACAGGCTAACTGAGGTCCTCTCTACTCTTGAAGCCGGAGAGAAGACTGCGTGGGGGGTAGCTCCTGATATTAGCTGGGATATAGACTGCAGCTCATGGGAGCAATTCCCACCGCCGCAGAAGTGGTTCGCCGTTGGAGAAACCATCGCTCACCTGGACTATCTCGAAGCAGAGGGGAAGATACGCAGAAAGATGAACAATGGCAAGATACTATATTCACTGGCTATCTAGTAACTTTTCAGTGCATTAGATACACTTCGTGCTCAACCTCTCAGAGGCTGAGCACGAACCAATTATTCCTTCAGCCGTGGTTAACCGTGGTTCTCAGAAATGCTAGCGCAGGATATTCCTTGCAATAACAACCTTCATTATTTCTGCGGTGCCCTCGTATATCTGCGTTATCTTAGCATCGCGGAAGTAGCGCTGAACGGGACTATCCATCATATAGCCGTAGCCGCCAAGCATCTGTATTCCCTCTGTTGCTGCCTTCATAGCCACTTCACTGGCGAAGTCCTTTGCCATAGCTGCCTCTGTAGTAAAGCGAAGCCCTTTATCCTTCAGGTCGGCGGCTCGCAAGGCTAATAATCGCGCAGCATCAATTCTCTCTGCTATGTCAACAAGCCTCCACTGAAGACCCTGAAAATTAATAATTGGCTGGCCATACTGCACGCGTTCCTTCATGTGGCTTATAGATGCTTCCAGAGCGGCTCGGGCAATACCTACTGCCTGAGCTGCAATACCTATCCTGCAAACATCCAGCGTTCCTAGAGCTATACCGAAACCTCTTCCTTCCTCACCAAGGAGATTTTCAACGGGTATGCGGCAATCCTCAAGTATTATCTCAGCATTGTGCGCCGCCCGTATGCCTAGCTTGTGATAGACTGTACCAATGGACAACCCTGGTGTACCTTTCTCGGCAATAAAGACACTCATACCTTTGTAGCCTAGAGACTTATCTTTGGTAGCGAAGATTACAAAGGTGTCGGCGAAATTTGCATTGGAAATAAATGTTTTAGTACCGTTGAGAACATAAGAGTTGCCATCTTTTACTGCGGTTGTTTCGCCTGCGGCTGCATCGCTACCGGCATTAGCCTCAGTCAGGGCAAATGAACCTATCTTCTCGCCTCGCGCAAGAGGAGGCAGATAGCGCTTCTTTTGCTCCTCATTGCCATACGCGTTTATGGCATGGCACGTTAGTCCAGCACCCCCACTTGTATCCATGATGGTACTGACAGCAGCAGACACACAAGCAACTTCCTCCATAGCTATGCACCAGTGGATACAGTCATTGCCGCTTCCACCATATTTCTCATCTACAGTTATCCCCATTATTCCCAGCTCTCCCAGCCTCTTAATAATTTCGAGGGGATATTCCTCATTTACGTCTATGCGCTCGGCTATTGGCTCGATTTCTTTTCTGGCAAAATCTCGAACCATGTCTCTGAACTTTTGCTGGTCTTCGGTTAATTGAAAATCCATCGTAAATACCTCCTTCTAAGTTCTCATATAGTTACAAAGACTTAAATTAGTGTCCAAACTTTATCGTCTATTAGCAATCCCTGCTGCGGCGAAGATTTGAGCATGACCTTCCACAGTCCCTCTCGTTGCTGGGTGTATAGTAACATCTTCGATCAGCTCGCCAAACTTGTAAACATTGGGTCTCAATTTCCGCAGACTTTCCTTGAATTCCCCTGGTGTTTTCAGTGCCATTTCTTCCTCTTTTGGTGGTCACACCCTAAGCTAAGCTAATGAATCCGGGTTGACTCACCTAAGTTAATCTTGCGTCTGCCAGAATTCGCACCGGTAACATCCGGGGGGTATTATAACAGGCAGTGGCAAGCCAGACAATATGGAGGAACTTAACCTTAATCCGCGAGTGCAGATTTCCTTCCTGCCATTGCGAGCCTCTTTCTGTCATTCTGGTGAGCCAAAGCCCTGAGTGCAGCGAAGGGGCAGCGAAGAATCTCTGGCTCAGGGTGAACTCCGCGAAGTAATCTCGGCCAACCTCTACCGTCTTTACGAGCGAAGTTGGGTAGGCTGGAGCATCCGCTCCAGTCCAAAGCAATACTCGATATACCTCTCCGTCTTTGCGAGGAGCACCAACGACGAAGCAATCCCGGTGGCCGGGAGGTGAGGGAAAACTAAACATATAAGCGTCACCCACCTATCTGAACGAGATTATAGGGAGGAACTTAAGAGTACAACGCCTTGCTATAAGGCAGTTTGTGAGCTATTATGTGGGATGAAAACTACTGAACACATCTTGGAGGCATAGGCAAAATAATGAGATACAATAGCTATCGAGGCTACAGTCAAACACCTATCTGGGCCATAATGATTGTATGCTTTCTGGTGTTTATAGCCACCCTTGTAAGCCAAGAACTCGTATTTCTCCTTGGACTACAGCCAGCAACCTTTCTGGCAAAGCCCTGGACAATCGTTACCAACCTTTTTGTCCACGGTGGCTTATGGCATCTGCTGGCTAATATGTTGACCCTCTACTTTTTCGGTAGGTTTCTGATCAGGTTAACCGGGACTCAAAACTTCTTAATTATATATTTCTTAGGAGGAATACTGGGCAACATCCTTTTTATGCTTCTAGGCTCACCTTTTTCTATAGTTATCGGTGCTTCAGGGGCTATCTTTGCCCTGGGAGGAACACTTACAGTGCTGACACCGAAATTGCGAGTCTTTGTGTTTCCCATCCCAGTTCCGCTTCCCCTATGGGTAGCGATAATTGGAGGCTTCTTCATAATGTCCCTCCTCCCACACGTAGCCTGGCAAGGTCACCTGGGTGGCCTGCTCCTCGGTCTCATAGCTGGCTTCGTCTTGCGTACCAGAGGGCGCCGCTTCATTTACTAGTTTACCCGCAGCAGAAATTCACAGCAGAACCTGGAGACCAACACTAAACAAGGAGGTAGAAATGGGTTATCTGGAAGAAATGGCAAAATATCAGAAGACGGAAAAACAAAAAATCTTTGGAGCTGATTTCCTTGAGCGGGAACAAATAGACGATTATGAATTCTGGGACGAGATAGAAATAGGCAAAGAAACTGTAGTGCCGCTGAAATTCGAAGTAAAGGCCGAGGATATGATGGCCTACGCAGAAGGAGTTCCTGATGACAACCCTGTCTTTTACGACGAGGAATATGCCAGGAAATGCGGCCATGATGGACTGGTTGCTCATCCCCTTTTCGGCACTCAGGTCGCCTTTTTCCTTTTGAGAAAAGGGCATGGTAGCTGGATTAGGACTCCGGGAGCCAGAAACCCGGGGCAGATACTTGAGTGGTATGACCCAATTCGGGTGGGCGATGTTCTTACTGTTAAGTTGACGGGCTATGACAAGTGGGTCAAAAGAGGAAAATATTACATGAGGTATCTAACAGAAACATATGACCAAAACGGCACGCTAAAGGGTAGAGGTTACGCGACCCTGATTTTACCCAAGTCCAGGGAGGACGTGCTAAAGTTTGTGAAAGGCGAGCATGCTCTGGAGGCATGAGCCCTGCCCCGAAGCTATACAGGAAAATTAGCAGCAGGAGGTAAATATGATGGCAGACAGGTTAACTTTTGAGTCAGTAAACTGCGGCGATATGTTACCTGAGGTTAAGCAACACAACACTCAAGAGCTTACCTGGCAACATGCTGTGGCTTCACTTGATTATAATCCGGTTCACACAAATCCTGAGTGGTGTAAGACAGCCCAGGTGTTCGGCTTGCCCGTTACGGTGATGCACGGGAATCAGACTATGTCCCTTATGGCCACGGTCATTACTAATTGGGCATATCCTGTCGGTGGCAGGTTGAAGAGAATGGAGGTCAAGCTTATTAAGCCTGTACCTATAGGTTCTACCTGTACCTATGGTGCTGTAGTGACCGAAAAACATCCTATAGGTAAAGGGAAGGACTTTGTGGCTCTTGACCTGTGGGCCATGGACGAGGGCGGGGAAAATGTGGCTGTTGGTACTGCGCAAGTTACGCTCCCCTGACAGGCAATGCCTTATCTTTATCCACACCTCTTCAGACTGGGAGATGTGGCGGGTTCTGAGACAAGGCTACGAGCCGAAGCCCGAGAGGTAATCTCAACTTAACTAAACAACAAGGCATCACATGGACTGGAGCGAGTTCTTACCTATCCTAATTGGGATTCTGGCAGCCATAGGACTGCCTCTGGCTCTTAGAAGCAGGAAGAAAGAATGTGGATTGGAGGATGCCCCTGAATGAAAACATGTATTGCGAGGAATGTCATTTTACATTCTAACAAGGATGCTGCAGCACTCTGAGGCTCGCAATAACACACAGAGCCAATTACTTCCTGCCGGCACCCGACTTATTTGAAGCTATAGATAGGCAATATTGCCAAGCATATCAAGTCAGGGTACTAAAACGTCAATTATTGCCAGAGTGCCCTGTTTGTGACTCGCTGATAATATTTCGGATTGCTTCATAGAACTCTTCAGGCCCTTTATCCAGAGATAATTCTTCCATAGGACACATATCTTCATGGTTGAGCTGTTGAATATAGGGCACAATTTTGGTCAGGTGGTACTTAATGCCATATTCTTCCAGCGCCTTGACGGCAAGCTGGCTGCCTAGCGGGCTGTAAACCTCCCGGCAACCTGCCCTGGCACACAGTAAAGCAGCAGCGCGGCCGACTACCTTATCGAATACTACTATCTGCTGGTGGTAAGCAGCAAACCTATTGATGTACTCAAGTAACGGCAGCAGTCTGTCCTTACTTGATGCAAAGATTAGACTATCGCCTTCGTATATTTGGAGGGAATTGCCGCTTGTCAAGAATTCGCTGAATAAACGGCTATACATCTAAAGGCCTTATTCTGTCCATACGTCTTGTGAAGCCTGGCCTGGGCAGCTCCTGTTACACCCAGTTCACAGCTACCATTATAGCCAGGCAATACTGGACAGGCAAGTGGCTTTGCCCGTACCTTAATCCATGAATTTAGATGTCATTTGTCATCGCGAGCAAAGTTGGGTAGGCTGGAGCATCCGCTCCAGTCCGAAGTAATACTCGACATACCTCTCCGTCATTGCGCGCAAAGTTGGGTAGGCTGGAGCATCCGCTCCAGTCCGAAGCAATACTCAACATACCTCTCCGTCTTTGCGAGCAAAGTTGGGTAGGCTGGAGCATCCGCTCCAGTCCGAAGTAATACTCGACATACCTTTACTGTCTTTGCGAGGAGCGCCAGCGACGAAGCAACCTCGGTGGACAAGGGGTGGTGCGCTCCTCAGAGAGGTCACCACTCCCAGGGGCGTCAAGCTCATGCAGCCCATGGGAGACGTCAAGACAATCTACTATCGCAAGGGAAAGACCTGGCGCCGAGTCGGCACCCTCTGCCTCGACTGTCTCTGGTTTGGCTGGCCTTGGCATTCCTACATTCTCCCCATCATAATCACGAACTGAGCACTTCTTCAGGCGTAGTATAGTAGGCTGGCCAATGTCCCATCAACTTCTCTTCCCACCCCTATACAGCAACCATATTCCGACGACAAGTATCGAAATGTTGCCGATTAATAACCCAATGCCCACAGGTGGATTTTCGGCAATTCTGTTAGGCACTGTAACTAGTATCCAGTTGAGCAAGTTTAGCGGTATGCCCACAACTTGCACAACTGCCAACTCCCATTGTCCATCAACCAGGTAAATCAGCCCCTTGAGAATAGCCCAAGGTATGCCCAGAAATTGGAGTACCATTACCAAACCCAAATACCAATACCACCTTATTCCCCTTCCAGCCTTTTCCATCATTTTATAGCCCTGTCCTCGCCGTTGTTGTTGCTGATAAACAGGGGGAGGCTGCGTCTGTTGTTGTGTTGGCCAATTCAGAGTTGTCCCGCAATTGGTGCAAAACCTCACACCGAAGGCAACCTGAGCACCACAACCAGGACACGAATACATCTGCTCCATGTCACCACCCCCTGTAGGCTATCTTAATGTCTAGTATAAATCTATTGCTATTATCTTTTCAATACACCATTCGGACTTCCGCTCCCCCGACCAACACCCCCCAATCATATTTACCCCTCTATAATCTAATAACCAACCCTATCCCTCTTCATGGAGGAGTTAAAACAAGGTTCCACTCTTGGTTAAGAGTCCTACAACCACCGTAGCTGCAGCGAGGAGGACAATACCAACAACTACTCAAATCAGCATCTTCCTTTGCCTTACCAAATCTTGTTTAGATGAATACCTTTCCGCAATCCTGACACTCAGACCTATCCCCATACCCAGCAGGTCTTATGTAATGTGACCCACACTTTGGACAAGACTTAACACCAGGTCTAAGGACTACATCCCTGTGGATTGGTATGCTAGGTTTCAGCTTGCCTTTAGAATTGGAGGGTGATGAATCTGTCTCACTCCTCTTGCCTTGTTTTTTGGTCATGTTCCTGAAATCCTCAGCTAAGCGGCGAAGACGTTCCTTCTCTTTTTCCTTCCTTTTCTTCTCAAAGTATTCGGACAATCCCATCGCTTTCCTTTTCTGGTACCCTAGCGGTGGCTGCGTCTGCGGTTGTGATGGCCAGTTAAGCTGTGTCCGACAATTCGGGCAAAATCTGGTTCCGAAGGGGACTGGTGAACCACAGCCAGGACATGAATACATTTGTTGCTGATTGCTTGGTAGTGGCTGTGTCTGTTGCTGTGCCGGCCAGTTAAGCGGTGTTCCGCAACCTGTACAAAACTTCACACCGAAGGCAACTTGAGCACCACAATTAGGACACGAATACATCTGCTGCATCTTCCCGCCTCCTGCTTACATCAGACCCAACCTTATGCTTATTTTGGGGAAAATGACTAAACGTTGTGGCACTACTTGATTACTGTCTAGCTTCTTTAGCACGCCTAAAAATGGGGTCTAGGAAGTCATAGTGCCACCCACTAGCTACCTCAGGAGGTAATTTAGGTAGCGTGGTTGTTTTAGGACTTATGGAAGTTAAAAGGTATCTCGCAGTAGCTTCGAGCCTTCTAAGATTGGTCATAGTTTCTTCATCGATGGTTGTACTAGCATAGATAATTAGGGAAGCGGGGAATTCATCAGTTCCGTGTTCAAGAGCCTTGATAGCATCTTGGGGGGTGTTGTGAAATAATTGAACAGTATAGACAGCTTCTGAGACTATTATAACATCACGATTTGTGAAGAGTCCAAGCGGATAATCAATAGGCGGATTGGCATTAGATGCCAGTTGGTCTAGACAAAGTAGTAGGTCTAATCTCATCGGAATGGTATAACCTACGCTTCCATTCTCGCTAACGCAAAGTATTGGTAATCGCTGCAGAGCGTGCTTATTCATTCCTTTAGCATCATACATGCCGGAACTTGTCATTATGGCATCAGCATCTATTGGAGAGTTATCGGATGGACTTTCAAATATCTTTGATATTGATGGTCTGAGTAACAGTAAAAGGAGTTCTTGAGGTTCAGATTTCTCCATATCGGAACTCTGGCTTTCAATTGTGGTGGTTTTCTCACTTGTTGAAGTTTCGTTGTGAGTTGTCTGTTTTTGCTGCGTTTGTTGTTGATACTGTGGTGTAGATTGTATCTGCTGTTGCGTAGGCCAATTCAATTGCATTCCACAATTGGTACAGAACCTCACCCCAAAGGCAACTTGAGCACCACAATTGGGACACGAATACATCTGCTGCATCCAACTCCTCACTTGGCCTACGGCCTAACTAAACACTATAGTCAGTGAGCCAAGCGTTTGTCAAACGTGAATCTCAACTCGTAATCCATCTGAAAAACCCTACGAGTAGAGTTAATCCACCAAAAATGAATAGACCAATCATAATGAACCCGCCGTCTGTTATAGCCCATATGATTCCACCTGCAATTAGCATCAACAGCCCACACCCAATTGATTTTCCACCCTCTTTTCTTTTCAGTTCGGACCTATAGTCAAAAACCTTATTGACAACCTCAGCAGCTATGTCATATGGGACTCCTTGTCTCGTTAGCTCATCTGCTACTTCGCTCCTTTTCTTGCCTTCCGCCGCCTTCTCAGCCGCGAATCTAACCAAGGCAATTATGATGTCTTCATCGGTTGTCTCCTCAGTTACCACGTCTGCCGATTGGAATTTGGACTTGAACGTGCGGTCGTATGCGGCTCGCCTATAAGGGTCAGACAGAACCTCGTAAGCTTCATTAATATCGGTCATTCTTGCTGAGACCAATGGAGATTTTGCCTTATCTGGATGATACGTCTGAGCCAATCTTCTATATGCTGCAACGATGACCGAGGATTCTGCATTTGGACTTACCTGGAGGATCTCATAGTAGTTCTTCAAAGTCGTGTCACTCAGTGTCGGCGGAGTCCAACCTCCTTGCTGCTGATATCCAACTGGAGGCTGCATCTGTTGCTGTGCCGGCCAGTTAAGCGGTGTTCCGCAACCCGTGCAAAACCTCACACCGAAGGCAACCTGAGCACCACAATTGGGACACGAATACATCTGCTGCATCACAACCTTCCGCTCAGCTCAATCACAACCGAGTGTTTGCCTCGATTGTAGACCTAGCTAGAATCAGATAAAACAGCTGCTTGGGAATCTCAGTAACACCGATATGTTGCAAAGAAGCCCGTGTCTCTCGCTATTCCAACAGCACCCTGTCGATACTGACCATCCAGCACAATCGCCCTGTGCCCAGGGCTTGACATCCAGCTATTAACAGTACCCGTTGCCGTAATTGAAGAAGGAGAGTATTGTAAAGGCCCACCATAGCAGCATTCTGCAAATTGTCCATGTGTATCATGATATAGAGAGCCCTTTTTCTGCATGTTTTCACTATGTTTCCTAGCACCATCATGCAGTGTCTCACTCCAAGCGACGGGCGGTATGCCCCTCTCCTGTCGCTGTATGTTTATCAGCCTAAAGACCTCTTTCTCCAACTCCAACAGCGATTGCTCTTCCCTTTGGGTTTCTTCTACTTCTTCTACAGTCTGTTTTATCCCGGTTCTCTCGCTGATGAGAGGTTTGACAGTATTGATAGCAACAGCAAACCCCATTCCTTCTACCGCCTCATGTACAACTTTCGAGGTGACTATTCCTATGACCTCTCCCTTTAGGTTTATCAATGGACCACCACTATTTCCTGGGTTGATGGCAGCATCTGTTTGAATGTAACGCACCCCATCCTCGTCGCGAAATGCCGAAATTATTCCCTTGGAAACAGTGGTACCACCCTCCAAACCTAGAGAATAACCTATGACTATCACAGCTTCTCCACCCTCCAGTGTATCAGAATCACCAAAGGTTACTGCTGGGAAATCAAACCCGACTGCTGTGATTTTGATAATTGCTAAGTCCCTGACTTCATCCTTTCCAATTACTGTGCCTTCGTACTGTCCACCACCCCCAAATATGATCCTTGCTGACTGAACGTTCTCTACAATATGATTACTTGTGAGTATATAGCCCGATTTATCAACAATCATTCCTGAACCCACGCCATCCTCAACTTCTACCATGACTACGGCAGGTTCAACCTTTGCCACAATGCCTGTTATATCCTCCGATTCTGGAGAGGTCACTGCTGGAGCTGCTTCTTCAAAGAATTCGGTAAACTTGTCGCCTTGATTTCTAGCATAATCCAAAGCGGTGTCTTTGTATAAGGCTAGCGGCTCAATACCTGCAAATGCACATACTAGAGTAATTCCCATTAGTGAAAAGAGAACCAATTTGAAACTGGGCGTTCCTCTTCTGTATCTGGGGCTACGCAGTAAGTACATCATCCAGATAGAGAGCCCAACCTCTGCCACAAATACGAGTGCACCCAAGACCGGGTCAGTCTGATGGGTATAGAATAAAACGTAGCCAGTCCATGCTGCAGCTACGAGACAAGCAGGGAGTGCCAAAGCTAAAAGTAGCTTTAGCCAAGAGAATCGACTTGTATAAGATTTGTGTCTTCCCAATGGCCTACCCCTTTGTTTCCTATAGTTGTCGCATGACTAAGGCATACCCAATCAACAAAAAGCTTCCCACTTCATAACAAAAGTATAATTCCTACCATTAGATTGCCACCCTAGCTCAGCTTTGCACCGCAACTTCCACAGAACCTATGTCCTGGTTTGAACATGAAGCGTAGAGTCAGCACCCTCTGCCTCCACTGCCCCTGGTTCAACCCTGACCCCGATTTCAAGTCCGCCGACACACAACCCCCAGTTATATTCACCCCTATATAATCCAATAACCAACCCTTTCCCTTCATAGGGGAGTCAAAACAACATGCCTATCCACCGACCACATCCACGCACTCCACCCACAACCCACAACCATGGAGGCTTAGCAACCAGGCCCCTAAGCGCCAACAGGAGCCCGACGCTTACCACCCCGCTCACAACCCACGCCACCCCCACACCCACAACCCCCAGCGCCGACAGGAAGTACACCTTCCGACTATCCATCGCCCCACGCTAAGCCATTGCCTGCTTCCCCGACCATCAGAGGCACCAGCAACCGTCAAACAGCGATTACAGCACCCTTGTTTCATGCACCTTCTTCACGTTCCCTTATGTCCCAGCAGATGGCGAGCTATGGTCTTGTAACACTCCCACTTTTCTGCAGATGGAGCAGGCTGCCAAAGCCGTGCGGTACGAATGTCGAACTTGTGCTGAAGTGAAACTAATGACCAACAACCAAACTCCGGGTCGCTCCGTATTTCTATGTTTTCCTTCAGTCTCATCAGGATTTGACTGAGCAATACGTCCTGCTCCAGTCGCCTTATTAGACTGACCACCATCTTGCCTTTCCAGCGAAGGCCAACAACCCGTCCAAACATTGGTATAGTCTTTACTCGGACAGTCTTTAGCCACCCTTCCTCCAATATACCTGGACCCGGGATTACGTAAATGTTGGTATATTGGGTCTGCTGGCCTCGACTTTTGCTGACTATGTTAACCCAGCGTATGGGCTCTCCACATATTTCTATCAAGAGCCCCGACCTTCTCCCCCAACCCTCACCTACTACATATCTTTCCGGTCGACCCGCTTCTGCCAGGCGGGCCTTCAGCCCTATAGCACGTAACTCATCTACCAACGCGCCTCTTGGATGCATTCTACTCCCCCCTTATTGCTCCAAATTTTAGAAGATCAAGATGTAAAGCTCATATAGAAGGACGACCACAAATATCACTGCCAACCACCACCGTCTTGCGCGTGACATGGCGAAAATCCCCCAGATGCAAAGCCCAACGATGACTATATTGATAACAGTGCCTATTCCCATTCTATCACTTCCTATTTGTGATGTTTGTAGCCTTGCCTCGTATATGCTTAGCGTATTCTAGCCCTTACTCGCAGTACCCGTCAACACCCCGAGATGAGGAGATGAACCCGTGTGCGTGTAGTTACTAGCTTGCCCCGATTATATACCCAGCCAAAACCGAATAGAATACCCCAGGTTCAGACTCCTACCCGTGATGCCTCTTTCGTGGCTTCACGCTGAGTTTCCCGTGCGAGTCACTCGCCCACGGGTGGCCATCCTCCACCTGTAGACAAGTGACTCTCACCTAAATGGGGATTGCTGAGGCTAAAGAAAAGCACGAGCTGGCGAGACACTGCCAGAAAGATATTGACAGGGCACTACCTCGTATGGCAAAGTATATAAAGCTAACCTTGTAGGGGGTGTGCGTCATGAAAAAAGTAGCTATCGTCACTGACAGTACATGTTGTCTGCCGAAGGAGTTGGCGGAGAAGTACGATATTTGTGAGGTGCCTCTGGAAATAGTCTATGAAGGTAGGAGCTACCGCGATGGAATTGATATAAGCCCTGACGAAGTCTACAAGATTATGCGAAAAAGAGAGAATCTACCCACTACCTCAACTGCGTCAATCGGGGATTTCCTGGCTGCCTACCGCCAGTTAAGCCAGAAAGCGGAATCTATACTCTGCATCACCGTTACCAGCCTGCAAAGTCAAACATTTGAGGCAGCATCAGAGGCCAGGGAGATAGCGAAAGAAGAGCTTCCTGACACTACTATCGAGGTACTGGACAGCCGGGCTGTATCCGGCGCCCTGGGGTTTATTGTTCTGGAGGCGGCTCGCGTAGCCAACCAGGGGGCAGAGCTAGCTGAGGCAGCTGAGGCAGCGCGAGCTATGATGAACAGGGTGAATTTCCTGGCGATGTTGGATACCCTCTACTACCTCGCCAGAACTGGCCGTATTGCCAGGGCGGCAGCTTGGGCTGGGTCAGTGTTGAGCATGAAGCCTGTTGTTGAGCATTCCCCCGCGATAGGAGAAACAACGCCTATAGCACGTCCCAGAACCAAGCCAAAGGCCATAAAGCTCATGCTGGAGCTAATGGCACAGCGGATGGGGGATTCCAGAGTGCACGTCCTGGTGCACCATGCTGATGAATTGGAGGAGGGGAAAAAGCTCATGGCCGAGATTGACTCAAGATTCAGTTGCGTTGAACTTTATCTCACCGAGTTTACTCCTATCATGGGGGTTCATGCCGGCCCAGGTGTTCTGGCTATCTCTTTTTACGCTGATTAAAACGTCGATTTTTTGCTATGCGAGTTATCCGCCCACGGGTGACCGCCTTCCACCTATAGGCAGGTGATTCTCACCTAATGCAAAAGTTAAAAATCAAAATGACAGGTTAAAATCCAAAGGTGTTAACTCTTGTGTTATGGCAAAGGCTTCTTCTCTTTGTCATTGCGAGGCACGGAGTGCCGTGGCAATCTTGGTGGGGTTGTGGCGAGGGTTTTGTTTCCCCTCACCTCCCACTCACCGAGATTGCTTCGTCGCTGGCGCTCCTCGCAATGACAGAGAGGTATATCGAGTATTGCTTTGGACTGGAGCGGATGCTCCAGCCTACCCAACTTTGCTCGCAATGACGGAGAGGTATGACGAGTATTGCTTTGGACTGGAGCGGATGCTCCAGCCTACCCAACTTTGCTCGCAATGACAGTATGGATTTCCGGGATTGTGTCATCGCTGACGTTCTTCGCAAAGACGAAATGGTTCTCCTCTCCAGGAGGTGACCCTTTTGAATCTGCACCCACGGATTAAGGTTGCCCTAAATTTTCTCAGGTAGACAAAATGACTTAGGCATTTACCACGCAGAGCTAGCAATAATAGCAACTATAGGCCTAAATGCCTAACTAATAAAGCTGATTAGAGTTGGCATATCATTGCGTCTCGGCACAGACTAAAATTAGCCTTAAGGCGGATGGCATCTGCTCCCCTACCTGTTAAACTGAAGATGGTCAATGAGATTGGAGAAATAAAGACAGGAGGTGAAGCAATGACAACAGAGTTAGTTGAGAAGATCAAGGAGATTGTCGAAACAAAGGTGAAGACAATCGGAGAGGAGGAGGTTAGCTTTTGGACGGGGAAGGCTCCGTGCTGGGAGATGTGCCACTGCCCGGCGATGATACGAGAAGAGTGCCCGGCAACTAAGTATCCTTTCTTGCCCTGCTGGGAGATAGAGGGTACATACTGCAAGCTGGATGATTACGGAGCTACTGGTACAGATACCAGCATCTGCGAAATCTGCCGGGTTTACAAGAGACATGGCAACGGTAAACCTATCCAGCTTAAGCTCTTCGGCCGAGGTATAGACACCTCCCTGAAGACGCTAGAGAAAATAGCTAAGCGGTAGTCGCAGTTAAAGAGGTTGCTTATAGCAACTGCTATGAGCAACCTCTTTTAATTCCTGTCAGCAACATACTCACGCCAACCACACCACATTCTTCCTTGAAATCACTTTCTAGCCCAAGTCTGAAAACCTGAGCCGAAATCGCCTCTTCTGGCCAGAATCGCAGCATAAGTTATCAATCACGTGAGGTGGATAATAGCTATGCCGCCAACAATCATGGCAGTAGCAATGAGCCGTAGGGCAAGCATCCCTTTACCGGAATCCCATTCCAGGAACATAGGCGACAGGCGGCTCAGGATAAGGGCGAACATAAGCACGAACATAGGGCGACTACTGATAATAGTCGATACTAGAGACACCGGCCCCCTCTCTAGCGCCCAGAATGACAACACTATCCCTGCCGGCGCTAATGTCTCATTAAAAACGAGTAGACCTACAACTGAATTCCTCTGTTTTACCTCAACCAGTTGTCTGATGGTGTGGGGACGAATTGAGACTAACAAGAAGATGCCAGACATACAGAATGCGCTAAGCGAGAACAGGTTCCAGAATGAAATGTAAGCAAGAGCATACTTACCAGCTATGTCCGCCATGGCAAAAAGCAGGCCAGAACTAAAGAGGATGAGGAGTGGCTTGCTCCGCCAACTAGTAGAGCCAGACGGGCTCTGCCTCGCTGAGACCATTACCGCTCCTACCACTACGATAACTATCGCCAGCCACTGCAGGTAATTCAGAGACTCTCCCAGTAATGGCACGGCCATGATAGCAACGAAAATAGGATAGGCGTAGATTACAGGGATAACCTGTGATACCTCTTCTCTTCTGAGACTATCAAGCATGATGACGACAGCACCAGTACGGAGCACCCCAGAGGCTACCGCTACCACCACCGGCCACATACCGATGCCCCCTGGTAAGGGAAACAGTGCAAATAACAGGGAACCGTAAATCAAGTGAATAATGCCCACCGGCAGCAGGAATGCTCGCAATCCTGGCATTCGTTTGGAGAGAAGGTGGCTGTCCAATATGTTCACCACCCCCATAACAGCCGCACCCAGTATCGCTGTGTTAACCCAGTTCACTTATATCGGTACCCACCTCTACTAGAATAGGCATCACTGTAGATTACACTATGTGGGTTCAAATGGAAAGCTCTTTATTCTCCCAATCCGTGAGTGCAAATTCAAAAGGGTCACCTCTTGGATGACTTTATGTTGCATAAGATAAATATAATAACGAGACTGCTTCGCGGAGTTTACCCTGGTGAGCCGAAGCTCTGAACGGAGTGAAGAGGAGATTCTTCGGTCGCGGAATTCACCCTGAGTCAGAGATTCTTCGCTGCGCTCAGAATGACACAAGGCGAAGGGCTCCCTCAGAATGACAGAGGACGAAGGCTCGCAATGACAGTATGGTTGTCGTGGCAAGGTGTTAAACGAATCTCATCTTCGCCTATCCTTCTCCAGCCTCCTGCGTTATAAGCGTTTCAATGATTTGCCAGTTCAACTATGGTAACGCCGAAGTCTCCCTCACCATAACCACCAGGGCGGAAGGATTTGACCAAAGGATGTTCTGCCAGCACTTCATGCACTATCTGACGCAGCACTCCTGTCCCCTTCCCATGGATGATGCGCACAGAGGGCAAGCCAGCCATGAAGGCAGCGTTAAGGTAATGGTCAAGCTTTGGCAGGGCTTCATCCACCCTGAGACGCCTTATACGCAACTCTGAATCCACCGCCATCAAGCTAACCTTTTAAACCCCAGACGCAGAATCTTCCTGGTAGCTTCAGTGACCTTAACCCTGTCATCGATTCTCCAGCCGACTACCCACAAGATTTGCTCAGCGGAGCAAACCAGTGGCACCCGGCCTCGCCAGGACCGGGGAATCCTGGCATCAACCATGAAGTCCTGGAGTTTCTTGGTGTTGTCCATGCCCAGAGGCTGAAAGCGGTCGCCTGGCTTGCGCCGTCGCACCACTAATTCCCTGCCAACTTTATCCAAATCGAAACTAGCAGCAAAACCGTCCTCGCCATCATCAACTGGCTCCCGAAGAATATCCGCTTTAACCTGCCAGCCAGGCAAGATAGTCTCCCCGGGAACATCAAGGTTAAATACACCTTCAAGAGGAGGCAGCGGGCATAAAGGAGACCGTGCTGAAGTCAAAACCAGACGGCCATACTCTGTAAATAGCGTCAAGCCATCTGGCAAGCACAATCTTTTCCCCGCTGGTCTCGATAAGAAATCCACCATTGCCTCAATATGGTCAGCTTCAACATCCTTGAGGCTGCCTCGAAGTCGCGCTACCGCCAGTCGAAAAATCTGCCTTTGCATAGCTCGCTGCAGACTAGCAATCTTGTTCATGTCCAGATAAATTGCGCCATCTTCCTCACCGGCTACCTCGTTCCACAGCCGTGAGGCTTGCTCCTCAATAAAAGAAACATCGTCGCCAGCAATAGCCGCTAGTCTGACTAAAGCCTTATCGATACTGGGGTTATAATTCTTGAGTACAGGCAGCAGCTCGAGGCGAACACGGTTTCTAAGAAAAGAAGGTGACTCGTTGGAGGAATCACTCCGCGGCTTGAGCTGATGCCGTTGGCAGTAGTCCAAAGTCTCTTGCCGGGTAACCTCAAGCAACGGCCGCACTACCTCCAGCCACCCCTTGCCCTTCCCAAATTGCAACAGCGACCGGGGTTGCAGGCCACGCAATCCAGCTATGCCTGTCCCCCGCAGCAAGTGCATGACAATAGTCTCAATATGGTCGTCACGGGTATGTCCCACCATCACCTTAGAGGCGCCTGTTGCCTTAGCCACCTCGGCCAGAAAACTATAGCGCACCTCGCGAGCAGCTTCCTCTAAAGAGCCGCCTTTTTGGTCCCGATGAGCTGCTACATCCCGGCGCTCAATCGTTGCCGGGAGGCCCAGGTGGCAAGCCAAATCAGAAACATAGCCGGCATCAGAGTCAGCTTCAGCCCCGCGAAGCTGGTGATTAAGATGAGCTATATGCAGCTTCACGCCCGACTCTTTTTGCCACTGCGTCAGAATATGAAGTAGGCATACTGAATCAGCACCACCTGATACTGCCACCACCAGCCTTTCGCCTGCTGAAACCAGGCCATATTCCTGGATAGAGCGAACAACTCTTTGTCCCAGGGACTGCTCTTTCTTAGCCAAATTCAAACCTCTCGCAAATGACAGGTGTCGCCCAGCAATGCTAAGCAAGGACGTTTATCTTCGAAATCCAGTATGCTCACACTGGCGTTCTGCACTCTAATTCGTTCCAGGTGCGTTAGCGGCAATCCCAGAGCCTTGCAGATAATGACCAGAACAACAAAATAATGGCTGACCACTACCACCGTTCCCCGCTTGTGCTTAACAATTATACGCTGAGTAACCGGCCACACTCTATTGGCTACATCAACCACGCTTTCACCGCCAGGCAATTTCTCTAAGCCTTGTCCCTGACGCCACTGAACTAAAAACCGGCTAAAAATAGTGCCAAGCTCAGTCAAAGATACGCCTTCAAGCTCACCAGCTTCAATCTCCCTCAAATCAGGCTCGACCTGCACTGCCAGCTGGTGGTAGCTAGCAATAGCCTGGGCTGTATCCAGAGCACGCTTTAACGGGCTGGTATAAACGGCACTGACCTCCGTTCCCCTGAATGATAGCCCCAGGTTCTCCACTTGCTTTCGCCCTCTTTCACTTAACTCACCGTCACTTCCACTGCCTTGAATCAGCCTTTGCTGATTCCAAACGGTTTCGCCATGTCTAACCAAAATAAGTCTAATCGTTAACCTCCTTAAGAAGTTTCTTGACAATAACGGCGAGCCAGATTGACTCGCTTAGTATAGGAGGGATGGTCACAAAATAAAACTTCCACCCAGCGGCTGGGCTGAGCCACAGCTAAGTTCTGTTCGGTAAGCTTAGCCATTGCTGTGATAAAAGCTTGCGGATTAGCCGTCAGTTCCACAGCGGTTTTATCAGCCGATGCTTCCAAATAACGGCTATAGGTATTAACCAGCGGCGTTATCGCCAAGCCAAAGATAGCTAAAGACAAAACCAGCAGGGGGAAAGCTGCCACATCGGCAATCCCTTGAAAAGCTAAAGGGGTAAGGCTAGCTTTCAAAACCACGTCAGACAAGTAGAAGGCCAGCAAAAATATAACTGCTTGAACGGCAATGAGCTTCGGGATATCTCGGTGCAGATGGTGGCCTAACTCATGAGCCAGAACTACCTCTATTTCCTCAGGTGCGTATTGCTGGAGCAAGGTATCACCGATGATGATGCGCCTGGTATTGCCCAGACCAGCTAGCATGGCATTAGCTGTAGTGCTCTTACTACTCAAGTCCATGGTAAATACACCACAAATCTGAGTCCGAGCTTGCTTCGCCAGATTCGTCAGCCTTTGCTTAAGCTCCACATCTTCCAGAGGCTTCAACTCAAAGAAAAGAGGTAAAAGCAAAGTCGGCGTTAACCGGGTCAGAAGCAGGCTGAGCAGCGATAGCAAAACAGCCGCCCAAAGCCACCAAGCACCTGGTAGGTGGTATAATAACCAATAAGCGATTATAACTACTCCCAAACCCAGTAGAATGCCCAGCGCTGAGGCTTTGGCTCTATCAGCCAGCCAGGAACCAAACTGTTGATTCGATAAACCGTAGCGACGTGGCAGGATGAAGCCCTGGTAATAATTCAGCGGCATCATAATTATCCCCAAACCAACCACCAAAACAACAAAATATAACGCTGCTGCCCATGGTTGGGGAAAGGCTAAGAAATGACTCAGCCGGGCGGAGACACCGCCAAAAACAAGCACCAGCAGCAGAGCACCAACTACTACCAGCTCAACGAAAGACAACCGTCTCATGAGCCTGGCATATTGCTTAGCCAGTTCTTGGCGCTCGATATCCAGGGAAGGCTCTGATAGCTGCATTGTTTAAACAAACCCGGTTTAGCTTAGAATCAGCTTGGTGCGATGGATGGATTTAGGACGCTGCGAGAAGCCCAGAGCCTGGGCTACCTGCTCTGGCCTACCGGTGCCTCTGGCATCACAGTATAGCCTCATTCCCAGACTACATAAAGAGCCATAGCAGCCAATAAGCCACAGGGTGTCCACCAAAGCACGCAGGTCATAATAGCGGGCTCCTGTATCTCTGTAATGGTGCCAGGGGAGTTCCTTAGCTGAAAGCAAAGACTGTAAAGCTATCTCCACTTCCTGCCTTTCTTTCTCCATTTCCATCTCAACCTTATATTCAGCAAAAAGGGCCTGGGATTGAAGTGATGGAATACCGAGTCCCACTGGCCAGGCCTCCAGTAAGTCAAGGCCTCGAGGCAATTGCTCCCCGACCTGGGCGATGAAAGAATTCGGCGATACCCAGCGGGATAAAAAGACATCCATCAGCTCAGCTTGACTGGTTACACCGACTGGTAGAGGAACTGCTAGAGAAATCCGCGGATGAAGAGTAAAACCTTGAGAATAGGCCAGAGATACTCCAGCCCGGCGCAAAGCCCTCTCCCAAAGCCTGATCAAATCTAGATGTGAAATGAACTTGAGCTCTTCACCACGACTGAATTTAAGGCGCAGGCGCTGCATCCTTTTCCTTGGTCACCAGAATTCTCTCGATCTTCCTCTCCCGCATTTCAAGTATAGCCAGCTTCAAATCTTTATACCTTAACTGCTCGCCCTGTTTTGGAATGCGACCCAGATGGCTAAGAATAAAGCCAGCTATAGTCTCATAATCACCAGTAGGTAAGTCCAAGCCCAGTTCCTCGTTGGCCTCCTCTACCCTAAGCCCGCCGTCAACCTCGAAGGTATTAGCATCAATAGTTACAAAGTCCTCTTCCCTGCCAGCCAGCTCGTCACCAATACTACCCATAATCTCCGCAGTCAGGTGCTCCAGGGTAGCTATACCAGCCACGCCACCATATTCATCGATAACTACTACCATACGGTAATTGTTATCCCTCATCTCAGCTAGAAGCTCGCCGAGAAGCTTGGTTTCAGGCACAAAATAGACCGGCCGCACTAGCTCATCAACAGGACTCTCCATATCCAACGAGTCACTGGCTTGAGCCATAAGTACATCCTTGATAGATAAAACCCCGACCACACTATCAGGAGTCCCCTTATAAACAGGAAACCACGAATAGGGAGACTGGCGATAAATATCAAGAAAGGCAGCTAAGGTCGTTCCCTGCTCCAGCCATGTAACCTCAGTTCGTGGTTGCATTACCTCTCTAACCGGGCGGTCAGCGAATTCAAAGGCGCTTTGCAGCATCTCAGCTTCGTCCTCCTCCCATACACCTTCAGCCTCACCCACAGTGATAGCCGTGCGAATTTCCTCCTCAGTTACCAGCTTTTTGTCCTCTTCAGTCTCAGCTACCATTCTAGTAAAACCCAAGCCAATATGATTCAAAGCCCATACAAAGGGATAAAGAATCCAGATCAGCAATTCAATAGAGCCGGTATAAGCTAAAGCCACACCCTCAGCATGGTGAGCTGCAAAAGTCTTGGGAATGACCTCGCCGAAGATGAGGATGAGTGTAGTTACAACTATAGTGGCAACCAGAGCTCCCCAGGCTGGACCAACAGCAGTAACTGCCATCACCGTGCCCAAAGCCGCTGCTGCTACATTAACCAGATTGTTGCCCAGAAGGATAGCTGCCAGAAACCTGCTTGGCTGCTCCACCAGCCGCTCCAGCCGCTCAGCCCCCTTCCTCCCGACGCTTACCAGGTGTTTGGCTTTAAGTCTAGGCACAGAAACAAATGCAGTCTCAGCGCTGGAGAAAAAGGCCGACAGCCCCAGGCAAATTACAAAAATTATTAAATATAAACTGTTAATGCTTTCCATATACTACCCAGCCAAATACCTGACTGAGCTACTCAATTCTATCATAACATTAGCTATTCATCGTGTCAAAGAAACCCGAAAGCAAGGGTAGCCTGGAGCATCTGCTCCAATCTACCCGGGGCAGAGTACGAGAATCTATTTTCGGAATAAATTCAAAGTTCTAAATCCAAATTTCAAACTTTTGCTCTTTGGCCTTTAAGCTTTAGTTTTCTGGGGTGGGTTGCTTATTTTGCACTTCTACAGCGTAAGCGGTATCATAGCTACCGAGATAGAAATGGCCCAGATAGAACTTATCCCCGACCTTTCCCATTGCATCGAAACCGTAGCCAAAAAAGAGTATCAGAATCTGGTAAGCAGCTACCTCCACACTGGCAAGGGCGATGTTGAGTTTGAAGGCAAAGTGGAACTCCTCCGAACCTTCCTGGAGTCGGCAGATTTTAAGAAACTGCGGAAAGAAAGTGAAGAATACCTGGTAAAAGGACAGCACGTTAAGTTCATCTTATACCGAGAAGAAGGGGAGACCAAGTACAGGCTAGTCCATTGCTAGGAGGTGAGTATATAGTTACCGTCGCCGATGTCCTCTGGACATCCCTCTTATCCAACGGGATTCGCAGAGGGCTTATTTGCCCCTTTCCTCGTAATCAGGGCACCAGGTAGCGTTGGGGCGTTCCCGGCGATGGCAAGCACCCCGCCAGTCCCATTTGCAGGTATCGCAAAGGAAGACGTTCATACCCAACATCCTCTTGATGCGAATTTTAACCTTGTCTAACCAGCCTGGTCCTGATTTACTTCTCGAAGACATTCCAAAATTGCCAAATAGCTACCTTGAAGGTGACGGCATAAATACTCCACAACCTTCCCTCTGCCCCAGATAGCTGTCTCTTTGCCACAATTGCAAAAAGTTTACTGTATTCACAAGTATGTGTCAAAGAGAAGGACTGCGAAGTTTTGGTAAAACTGACTACAGGTCACCTATCCCCTGAGAAAAGCCTGAACAAAGAGAACGCTACTTTGACATAGTCCAAAAATAGATTATAATGCCTGATGCTACAGGTTCATAATGTAAGGTGAACAATCTTGGCTAGAGTCAATATCAACTTCGTCGGGCCGTGGAGGCTTTTCTTGGGTGTGCGAGCTGTAACTGTGGAAGTAAACAGTATTGACGAAGCTAGGGATTATGTTGAGACTAATTACGGACCCGTATATCAGAAAAAGCTCAAATCTAGGGGTATCAAGAAGAAGCAGTCGGTCTGGGATAACAGCAATGTCCTGTTTAATGGCATGAATATCAGGCAGTTAGACGAGCCGTTCCTTAAAGATGGCGATAACCTTTATCTGTTACCTCTGGTTGGGGGCGGTTAAAAAAGCTGACTGCCTTGAGGCAGTCAGCTTTTTATTTTTGCATCCGTGTTTGGTACTATTTAGCGCCGATTGATGCAGCAATTTCCGGCATGCCCAGGCTTTCTAAACGTTTCTTTGATGGCTTGCCGGTAGCGCTGTCCCAGTCTCTGAGAGCATAGTACTCAGGCAGCATCTTTTCCATGTTGGGCACGTGGCCCTCCTGACCGCTATCGGGAATCGGTCTCATGACGAATTCAGGAAGCACATCGTCCTTTGCAGTAATGCCGAGCTTGCAGGAAAGAGCCCGCTGCAGCTGGAAAATGCGTTCTCCTGCCTTCAGTAACTTGTCCATGTCCGTATCCCAGCCTGTAGAAGCGTTAATCATGCCGAGCAATAAGGTGAACGGTATTTGGGCATAATGACACATACCCAGTGAATCGGTCAGAGCTCTGAAGTTCTGACTTTTTTCAACCATCTCAGCCTTGTCATCAGCCCAGCGGTCTCCCGCATTCAAGCCCAGGTCGGGATGGCCCGTGCCACTATCTACCTGGTATCCGTCACTTTTGTTGTGGTCCGCACCGCGCGGAGCGGTCGCATAAACAAGTCCCATGGAGTGGAATGCCCTTGGGTCATGCATGGGGATCTCGAGACCCTTCGTCTGGGCAGCCTCGCCAATTGGGCGGCCGTATTTCTGAGCCATCCGCTTCGTCCCACCTGCCAGTACAGCGCCGAAGCCCTGGTTCTTGCCGAGCAGGTGGATGAGCTCGATGGCAGCGTCGATATTCCCCCACGTGAGCTTAAGGCCGCCAGTATCCTTATCCGAGATTACCCCCAACTCATACAGATAGAAAGCGTAGCCAGCGCTGGCACCACCGCTGATAGTGTCAAAACCATAACTGTTACAGAGCTCGTTTAAGTGAACAGCACTGGACATATCAAGATCCAGCCCCATCATTGCCCCCAAAGCAATCAGTGTTTCATATTCAGGACCTTCGATACTCTCGTACGTGTACTTTCCTTCTTTGAGCTGTAGCACCTTGCGACAGCGTATGGGACAACCAAAACAGGCGGTGTGGCCGGTCTGGTATTTCTCCGCCATGGTGACGCCACTTATATTCGTTGCTTCCTCCATGGTACCAGCGGTGTAGTATTTTGTGGGACCGTCGCCGTAGGGAATAGCAGAATCAACCCATCCGGCCGTGCCGGTTTCGTGCATTATCTGGCTTAAAAAACTCTCCTTGACCTCCTCCATAGCCTGGCGTGCAGCCTCGCGGAACTTCTCCGGGTCCTGCATAGGAAGCTTCATCTTGCCGCGAACCGCTATTGCCTTGACCTTCTTTGAGCCCATTACGCAGCCCAGCCCAGCCCGGCCAAGGCAGTGACCATGCTCAGACATGATATTACCGTAGAGTGCCAGGTTCTCCGAGGCGGGACCGATACATGCAATTTGTGTGCGATTGTCACCGCACTCTTTTTTGATTTCTTCCTGGGTCTTGTATGTATCCTTGCCCCACAGGCTGCCAGCGCCCTTGAGCTCCGCAACTCCGTCCCTAATATAAATGTACACCGGTTTGGCCGACTGGCCTTTGAGGATGATGCCATCGTAGCCGGTATTCTTGAGGTCCGCACCGAAGAAAGCGCCGCAATTGGCATCGCCATAATGCCCGGTGTAAGGAGATTTAGTAACACCGCCCCAGCGGCTGACACTGGGCCCGCTGGTGCCATTAAGAAGACCGGGCATGAGGATAAGCGGGTTATCTGGCCCCAGTGGGTCAGTTTTCTCATCGACCATGTCATACAGGTAACGCGCGGCAAGGCCGGTGCTGCCTAGAAATTCGCGTGCATATTTTTCATTCAGCGGCTCATCGCTCAGCTTACCCTTGCTGAGGTCTGCTATCAGGAGCTTACCCCAGTATCCGTTCATGATCTCCTCCTTCGGATGTTAACTAAAAGTCAATGCTTTTGCCTTCATACGCATAGCGGAAGATCTTTTCCAGGTCTTCCTCGCCGGGAACGCGGGTGACGGTCATCGTCATGACCTCGTTCAACGCTCTGTCTATCAGTCCAGGAATTGATTCATCATACTTTGCCTTATCAATGCCGCAGTCTTTGACCGAGAGCGGTTGGCCGACTTCCTTTGCCAGCGCTCTAATCTTGGCTACCAGGGCTTTAGCGCATTCCTTGTCGGAGCCGGATGCGACGCGGCAGAAGCGCGCTATCTCAGCATACCTGGCTGTTGTCTCCTCTGACCCGTTGATAAGGTATTCCATAGTATAAGGCAGAAAGAGGCCCACGGTGCGTCCGTGAGTAATATGGAAAATTGCCCCAAGAGCATGTCCGGCGCTATGCCCCAGTCCCGCCATGGAATTGCCGAAGGACATACCACCGAGTATAGCAGCGTTCTGCATTTCCTTACGTGCCTCAAGGTCGTTCCCGTTTTTATACGCTTTAGGCAGATATTCCAAAGCTTGCCGTGCTGCAATCAATCCTGGACCGTCCGTGATGCTGGTACCCCACGTTGACACGTATCCCTCTATAGCGTGAGTGAGGACATCCATGCCGGTGTCGGCTGTGATTAGTGGAGGCATACCCGCAACCATGACAGGGTCAAGGATTGCGACATCTGGCATACATTCGGTAGTACCCAGCCCGAGTTTGCGGTCATTTGCCGTGTCGGTGAGCACTATTGCCCACGTAGCTTCGGCGCCCGTGCCGCTGGTAGTCGGAATGCACATGAGCCTGGCCTTGGCCCTGAAATTGTAAGTCTCGGTTACGGATAAAGCATCCGGCTCGAGGTCCGGCCGTACCAGCAGGAGGATAATAGCCTTGGCCGCGTCCATGCAGGAACCCCCACCCAGACCGATGACCCAGTCGGGCTGGTACTTTCCTATTGCCACACCACCCTTTTTAATGGTATTAAGCGATGGCTCGGGTTCTACTTCATCAAATACTTCCCATTTGATGCTTACTGCATCCAATTGGTCGGTAACCAGCTTTGTCAAACCGAGTTTTACGATGTTCTTATCGGTGACAATGAAAGCCTTTTTACCCTGTACCTGTGCCAGATACTCGAGAGCACCGTCACCGTAGACAATAAGCGGACACGAAAAAGTCCACATGCTAACCTCCTCTATATTTTATCGATTATATAGATGATTGACGCGGTTTACTCCGGCCACTCAGTCGGTACTCGTGTAGTGCAGTTGGTAAGCTCATTAGCCGCCTTGGTGTAGCGCATAATCTTGGCAAGGTTACCCGAGAGCTTGAGCTGCTTGGTGATAAGTGCCTGGGTAGAATTGAGCTGCTTTGTGGCCACTCTCTTCCAGATAGCAATTGGAGCCGAAAGAGTGAATTCAGGTTTGTATTTATTGGGGTCAGTAACTATTTCAGCAGCACGGCATTTGCCATGATAAAGGTCTACGTAAGCATAGCTTGCTTCTTCGATTGCCCCACCCGGTTCAGCAATAAAGTAAAAATCGCCTTCCCAGGTCTTTGCCGCCTCCTCATATTCTTTGCTTTTGTTGATCTCCTCCTTGAACAGTGCGACCCATTCATCGCTTCCATACATTGCCATAATAAACAACCTCCTCTTGCTTTTTATACCAGTATAATATGACGCGAATGGTTCGTTGTCAACAGGTTTGAGGCTCTTTTTTGTTGATGTTCTATGATTTTGTCATCCTCTAAGTGTTCTGTGAAAATGTCGCCTTATAAAGGAGATGGTGACATTGAAGGGGAAAGAAAGGCCGCTATCATGGCCAACTATATAAAGGTGCACATAAAGCTATCATTGATGAGAATATCTTCAATCAAGTTCAAGATAAATTGGCAAAGGCAATCCGGTGCCATACCCAGATGAACAGGCAGACTCAATCATCAAATCTATTGTTTTGGAGACATCTTGGCGAGAATAGAGCCACGTTTGGCACACGGTTGCCAGTATGTATCCTTGTATGTTATGCTGCGTCAAGTAGCAATTCGGCATGGGCGAAAAAGACTATATCTTAGCCATAGACCAGGGAACTACAGGGAGTACTGCTATTCTCTTCGACCGTGAAGGTCAGCCGGTATCCACCGCCTATCAGGAAGTGCGCCAGATTTATACACAGCCCGGCTGGGTAGAGCATGACCCCAAAGAGCTTTTTTCCGCTTCCGTAGCAGTTGCCCGCGACAGCCTCCAAAAGGCAGGGGTAGCCACGTCCCAGGTAAAAAGTATAGGTATCACCAACCAACGGGAGACTACTATAGTCTGGGACCGCTACACCGGAGAGCCTGTTAGCAATGCAGTAGTGTGGCAATGCCGACGTACTGCCCCTCTGTGCGAGAAGCTGAAGCAGGAGGGCATGGGCCAGATTGTCAAAGAGAAGACGGGGCTAATCATAGATGCCTACTTCTCGGCTACCAAGCTTCGCTGGATTCTGGACCATGTTCCCCAAGGGCAACACCGCGCCGAGCAGGGAGACCTCCTTTTCGGGACAGTGGATAGCTGGCTCGTCTGGAATCTGACTGGAGGTGCTGTCCATATCACCGACTACAGCAACGCATCCCGCACGATGTTATTCAACATCCATACCCTTAAATGGGACAAGGAGCTTCTTGCTGCCCTGGATATACCAGAGGCCGTCCTCCCTCACGTGATGCCCTCCAGCCAGGTTTACGGTGAGACTGCCGCTGGCATTCTAGGAGACTCTCGCATACCCCTGGGCGCGGTGGTTGGCGACCAGCAGGCAGCTCTTTTTGGTCAAGCATGCTACGATGCTGGTATGACTAAGAATACCTATGGGACAGGCTCTTTCGTCCTGCTTAACACTGGTGACAAGCCAGTTCCCTCCGAAAAAGGCCTGGTCACCACCCTGGCCTGGGGGTTAGGAGGAGAGGTGACTTACGCTATGGAAGGAAGCATCTTCATCACCGGAGCCGCGGTCCAGTGGCTACGGGATGGCCTGGAGCTAATCTCAAATGCCGCTGAGAGCGAGGCCCTGGCCCGCTCTGTTCCCGACAATGGTGGAGTTTTCTTCGTTCCAGCCTTTGTAGGCCTCGGTGCCCCCTATTGGGACATGTACGCTCGGGGGACTATCCTTGGCCTCACCCGAGGCACTAATAAGGGTCATCTGGCAAGAGCCACGCTGGAGGCCATCGCCTATCAAACACGGGACATAATAGAGACTATGGGTGCTGAAGCCGGGCTGCAAGTGCCACTGCTTCGAGTAGATGGTGGCGGTACAGCTAATTCGTTTCTCATGCAGTTTCAAGCGGATATCCTGGGAATTCCCATTCAGCGTGCAGCGGTGGCTGAGACTACCGCTCTTGGCGCAGCTTACCTGGCAGGCCTGGCAGTGGGTCTATGGCACGATACTGTCGACATCAAACGGCGGTGGCGTGCTGCTGAAACTTATGAACCGAAATTTTCTGCAGACCAGCGGGAGAGCCTCTATGCTGGCTGGAAGCGCGCAGTAGAGCGTGCCCGCGGCTGGGCTACAAGCTGAGATAGGAAGACTATAACATGAAGAGGGACTTTGATGACTTAGCCCGAAAGACCTTCGATTTGATTGTGGTGGGCGGAGGCATCATCGGGGTAGGCATAGCACGGGACGCAGTTCTCCGCGGACTCGATACACTGCTACTGGAGAAGGAGGATTTCGGCTATGGTACTACCTCCCGCTCCTCACGCCTGATTCACGGTGGCCTGCGCTACCTGAGGCAGTTGGATTTTAGCCTGGTGCGGCAGGACATGAGGGAAAGAGAAACCCTCCTTCGTATTGCACCACACCTGGTGCATCCTCTCCCCTTCTTAATACCTGTAGCCCGTCCTCTAGACCGGGTAATCTTGCCTCTGGGTATGCGCCTCTATGACCTGCTTTCTTTCGACAAGACTCTACCTTCTTGTCGTCGCCTTTCCCACCGCGAGACCCTGGAATTAGAACCGGGCCTGGAACTGAAGGGGATGGTAGCTTCCTACCTCTACCACGATTGCCAGGTGTCATTTCCAGAGCGGCTTTGTCTGGAAAACGCCCTTTCTGCCGCGGAACAAGGAGCCTCCGTCTTAAACCACGCTAAGGTTGTGCGAATTATGAGAGACAGTGACACTGTGTCCGGGGTGGAGGTGCAGGATTGCATATCAGGAGAGGTCTATCAAGTAACAGCCAGGTTAGTGGTCAATGCTGCCGGTCACTGGGCGGATTGTGTATGGAACAAGGTTTGCAGCAATTCAAAGCCAATGGTGCGCAGGACCAAGGGCGTCCATCTCCTCACCTCCCAAATTTCCCACAACGCTGTAGTCCAGTTTGCCCAGGCCGACGGCCGTCTCTTCTTCATAATACCCTGGGAAGGTTACTCCCTAATCGGAACCACGGATACCGACTACTTTGGAGACCTGGATGCCGTGTACGCCGGGGCAAAGGATGTGGCTTACTTGCTGGCTGAGGTTCGCCGAACTTTCCCTTCTATGAAAATGGAGGACATTTTCTATACCATTACTGGGCTGCGAGCGCTGGCTTTCTCTGGCAGCAAGCGTGCTTCAGACATCTCGCGAAAGCACAAGCTTGTAGACCACGAACGAAGGGATGGCACCAGAGGCTTCATCTCAGTGATAGGAGGCAAGCTAACCGGTTATCGAGCCATAGCCCAGGAGGCAGTGGACCTGGTTTGCCAGAAGCTCGGCCTGAGAGCATCCTGCGGTACATCTACGGCTTCCTTGCCCGGAGCGCCATCTGTGCCTCAGAAGACAATAGCCCGGGCTGCCAGAGAAAGTGGCCTTCCTCTAGATACCGTGGTGCATCTTGCCGCCCTGTATGGCTCACGGTTCCATCAGGTCCTGGATTTGGCAGGTAAAGACCGCCAGGGAATGCAGTCCATCTGCCCTCACTGCCGCGATATCCTGTCCCAGATATGGCATGCCGTTAAGGAAGAGGCTGCGCTTAGTGTAAGCGATTTCCTGCTTCGCCGCAGCGCCGTTGGCCTATCTCCATGCCAGGGACTGGACGCTGTGGACCTGGTAGCTAAAGAGATGGGCAAGCTTTTGAGATGGAGCAGCGCTGAACAACAACGCCAGATAGAATCATACCGCACCTCAGTGGCTTTGAGCCAGCGCTTCAGGACAGAAACTACCAACGTACATTAGCTCCCGCACAGACTGCGCTTGTCGATAGGCTATTCCTGACAGTTCCCGGACTTCTGTTTGAAAAGAAGGGGCTGATTCCAGCTTTACAACAGTTGCTTATCTCCTATGTTAGTCCTGATTGCAAGAACTCTTTTTCAAGGTAAAACGTCGTTTCTTGGAAAGGGGCTCATGTAAGAATTTCCAGAAGTTAGTTCGTTTTGGCTCTGATGCAATTGCGTTAACCTGTAAAGTGGGTCATCATAATATCGTACGTCTCCAAGTCTGATGTCTTCGGGACGATAAAATATTTGCTTCCTATAATTGCACTTGCGGTTGGCCTGCGTATATCTATCATATTGATGCGGTTTATTAAAGATGAACCAGAAATATCCAAAATCATCCTCAACTCTGCGACAAAGCGACTGATAAGTTCTTTTGTTTTTTAATTTGATAGCCCGCCATCTAAGATAGAATATTGCATGTTGAAGATGCATTGATAGCAGATGGCAAGTATAGAGTAGAGCTAATTCGCTGGAATAATGATTGTAAATTGTGGATAAACCGCCTGGTGTTATTTCTGTAATCCTACGTGTTGACACTAGGCTTATGCTGTCACTCGTAGAATGTGAGAAATTGCTTAGAAAGTTATAATGTACGAGAACTCTAGTTGATAACTTCTTGTTCAAGATTCCATTCAGACATAGGTTGTCTAGAATTTTATCAAAAGTTAAGAAATACTTATAAATTAGTCCATAATCCTTGCTCAAATTTATTTTCATCTTTTTTGAGAAAGCTGCCCATTCACCAGTGAGAAATCGGAGAGTCGGAATTCTGTCCTGAAGACCATCACGTCTTAGATGATATTCAACTGGACGAAAATCATGCCAAGCTTGATAATAATAAGGTACTATGATACCTGTATCCTGACCTTGACTGCCAACAACAGGTATCCCACGAAGTATCGCAACAAGAGTATTTTTATCTTCCATGTATGTTCTAACCAGACGATTACCAAACACTCTTTGAACTTCTTGGGCAGTCCTATTTCTTGCATGTTCTAAACTTGGGTCATGCTGTCCTCTTTTGATTTTTATTCGGAATGGATACTTGTCACACGTGCTTACCAATCTGAGGACAAAGTATGCTTCATATACCATACGTATCAAATGAAAGGTATCTCTGTAATATCCTCTGACTGCATTTTCCTTTACGTTTTGGAGAGAAAAGGTTTGTATACGAATAAAGTTTAGAATTTCCACATCCTCCATGTAGGATGTTTCTCCCCATTCAACATCATCAGGTAATTTTTTAATGGCTGCAATCAACTCTTCAATCAGATTTATTAGGCGTTCGTGCTCTGTTTGTGTTACGGTTTGAATGTCTGTTCCAGTAACCACGAAAATTATTCCTTATGCCAAGTTATTATTATCTCTGCACTAACACCGGAATTCTATCCCTTGCAGTAGTGGGTGTCAATAAATTAGTTAGCCTTGGTAATACAATTACCAACGAACAAAGTTGGAAACATAAGTATTAAAAAGAAGAGCAGGAAACTGAAGCTAAAAGGTGGTAATGATGTTACCTTGATGAATGGTGGAGCTGAGGGGATTCGAACCCCTGACCTCCTCCGTGCAAGGGAGGCGCTCTCCCAATTGAGCTACAGCCCCATGCTGCAGATTCATTATACTAGCAGGCGGGTGCTATCAACAAGTTTTTTGCTTATCTCTCAAATCAAGTCAGGGGACACGCCGCGAACTATGGCAGTACCTTTTCGCTTTCATTCATCAGTCGTAACCCGGAACTTGAGCAATTATCCTGTCAGCGCAGGCAGGCTCTGACAGGTCTATAGCACACGGTTTTTCCACCTCTCCTGATGCTGAGGGACAGCCAGATGATAAGCGAAGGTTTTCATGATATACTTCTTGTCGGGCATTACACAATATGTTGACAGCGAACGAGCTGAAAAGATACCAAAGGCAACTAAAAATATTTGGTAAAGAGGGCCAGGAAAAACTAAAGGCCGCGAAGGTTTTCATCGGGGGTTTAGGCGGTCTCGGCTCTGCTGCATCTATTTATTTAGCAAGTGCGGGAATTGGGCAAATACGTATTGTCGATAAGGATTATATAGATACGAGTAATTTAAACCGGCAAATATTATACAGAAATAATGATGTCGGTAAAGTAAAAGCAGAGCAAGCTAAGGCCGAGCTTGAAAAAATAAATCCCAATGTAAATGTAGAAGCTATTCCAAAAACGATCAACGATAATAATGTGTGTGAACTTATCGGTGATTGTAATATTATTGTAGACGCAATGGATAATTTTCGTACAAGACACCTGTTGAACAAAGCCGCTTTATTAAAGAGAATTCCATTAGTTCACGGTGCAGTTAATGGGTTTTATGGACAAGTTACAACGATAGTCCCGGGTAAAACAGCTTGCTTGAAGTGTATATTTCCTCAAAGCCCGCCAAATTTGATTTGGCCTGTTATCAGTGTTACCTGTGGTATTGTCGGATGTATTCAAGCCACAGAGGTAATCAAATATATCATCGGGATAGGCAACCTGCTGGAAAACAAGCTGTTGATGTTGGATGGATTATCCATGAGTATAGAAGAAATTACTATTAAAAGGAACCCGCTATGTAAAGAATGTAGCTGTGTAGAGGGATAATTTGTTGAAGGTAAAAGTGTGTAAATCGTCAGTGGAAATGGCGCAGTTTATGGGCTTGAATTAGTGGGCACTTAGAAGGTTTGGACGAAAATAGCTGGTCGGAGGATATGTTAAACTCAAGCAACGAGAGTCTAGAGTTTCTTTTCCATCCTCGTTCTATTGCCCTTGCTGGCATCACCACTGCTAACCCTGAGCATTGGACACGAACCTTTCTGAACGGTCTTCTCGAGTTTGGATTCGAATCTCCTATCTACCTGGTGAATCCTAAGGGCGGCGAAATCGAAGGACTCAAAGTTTATCCCAGCTTCCAGGATATCCCCAATGCCATAGACTATGTAATCAGCCTGGTTCCTGCCCGGGCAGCTCCCAGTCTGGTTAAGGAGTCTGCCGATAAAGGGGTAAAAGCAATCCACTTTTGTACCGCCGGCTTCAGTGAGACCGGTGAGGATGAGGGAATAAGGCTGGAAGCTGAGGTGGTCGCGCTATGCCGGAAGCTGGGAATCAGGGCTATTGGCCCCAACTGTATGGGCATTTACTGTCCTAAATCACGCATGTCTTTCGGTCCAGTTTTCCCTAAAGAAAGCGGTCCAGTGGGAGTTATTAGTCAGAGTGGCGGCAATGTTAACTATTTGGTTAGGCAGGCAGCGCTGCGGGGGGTTCGCTTTAGCAAGGTAATAAGCTATGGCAATGCCAGCGACCTGAATGAAAGCGACTTCCTTCAGTACCTGGCTGCTGATGCTGATACCAGGATAATAGCTATGTATATCGAAGGGGTCCGGGACGGAAAAAGATTCCGCCAGGTGCTGGAGGAGGTGACGAAAGAAAAGGTGGTGATATTGCTCAAGGGAGGGCTTACTGAAGGGGGTGCTAGAGCGGTTGCTGGCCATACTGCAGCCATGGCTGGCAGCGAGGCTACCTGGAATTCCCTGTGCAAGCAGTTCGGGATGATTCGTGTTGATACTCTGGATGAATTGATTGACGTATTGGTTACACTTCTATTCATGCCTCTTCCCAAAGGCAGGAATGCTGTCTTAGTAGGTGGTGGGGGTGGGGCCAGCGTTCTAATTACTGACGAGTTTGAAAAAAGAGGCCTGAGAGTTCCTCAGCTTCCTCAAGAAATCATCAGCCAGATTCGGGAGTTTACTCCGCCAGCAGGCAATATTTTGCGTAATCCCGTGGACTATTCACAAACTATGATTTACCCTGAGAGATTGAGCAAGACTATTGATATTATCTCACGATGGGAAGGGACTGACTTCTTGGTTAAATTTATGAGAACAGGCCAATCACCGCAGCTCGGAGGTATACAGGGTATGTTAGACATAGTGAAAGCCGGGGCTTTTGAAAAGGATGGGGCGTCTTCAAAGCCAGTAGCAATAGTGCTTGAACCTAGTATCATAGTGGAAGAGGCTAAGTACATTTTCCAGTCTCTTCAGGAGTGTGTTTCACTTGGCTTACCTGTCTATTATTCCTTTGCTAGCGCTGCCAACGCTATTAATCTAGTCTTGAGCTATAGCGAGGACAGAGCCAGGCATGGCTATAACCGCGACCTTGGTTTTTGTCTAACGACGCCCGTTGCAAAAGCTGTGCAAATTGACGAAGTATGCAGCGGCGCAAAAGAATAAGTGTGCATCGTCAGCGTTTATGGCACAAATTAGTAATGGACACTTTGGCTACGTAAATCTTCCTTGTCAAGCTCCCTCTGCGTTCTATTGTGCTCTTTTCTCTCCTCCTGCCAGAGTAGACATCGGCTGGGGTAACATCACCCAGGGCTTCACCTGCAGGAAAGGCGCTAAGCGCAGTTGCTGCAACCAACGGCGCAGTTAGCATCAGTTTCATCGCCTGCACCATCCAGAGTGTAACATTTCATCTGGGCTAGTTTTGGGAGGCCAGGCCAGTCGGCTTTTCCAGAGATGCTAGCAAGACGTTTGCAAAACCGGTTGAATCAGATGGTGGGCCAGTGTGGACAGTTCCCGAACTCGTATTTGAGAGGAAAGGGCTGATTTCAGATTTACAGCACTTAGTTATCCCCTATTTCTAAGTTAACCCTTAATATAATGGGAGTGATCATAGTGGCTGTCCAGTACTTAGCTGAATAGTATTATGGGTCAGCGGCGAGTTTGCGAGTCCGCTGGAGTAATTTGTTAAAGCTTATTCTTTTATTCCTTCGTAGACATTCCCAACCACCTCAAAATTCTTTGAATCATATTGAGTATTGACCGGGAAATAATTCTTCTCGTTAACGAGCCAAGGCCATATTGGATTTGTTCTGTTATGTTCGGCGTGCGCTTCATAAAAGAATTTGATGATCGGCAACGGCGTCTCACAGGCTTGGAAGATAGTTTTCTTGAAATATTCTTTATAGAAACTCGTAGTATTAATCGTCTTTTGATGAATAATGTCGTTCCGGTATCTTTCTAAATTTGAGAAATGCCCCCACCATTTCTGACGCTCTAGCTTTTCACTGTCGTATATTTTTCTCAGAATATATTGCAACTTAACTTTGAGGCTCAGCCTTCGCTCAATGGCTTCTTTGTCATATATTTCTACTATGCCTTTAGATTTGTTTTCAGTTTGATATGTGTAGCCATATGGAATGCTAAGATTTGCAAAGGTTTCCAAAGCAGTGTAAGCAAATACGACAGACGTTTGAACGTGTTCTATGTAGTCACAAACAGTGGTTGATACCCGATTCAAGAAAGCCTTCTTATCTCCTTCGATCTTCTCCAGTCGAAACTCAATCATGGACGAATTAAAATACTCCTCATATAGTTGTTTTGCTTTGGCAAGCGATTTAGAGCTAACAGATAGAAGTACAGCGATGTTATTTGGGCAGAAATAGGTAATTTCCTTACCCTCTTCGATTGGTGCTGTTTCGAGATCTTGTAGCAACATCGAGCCAGTGATCTTCCCGTCCTCAATTTGCTGATGACAAACTGGCTTGTTCAGTCGTATATCAGCAATCTGATACTGTTGAGGAAACAGACCAACGACGAGAACTGTCTTATTGTTCTTTTTCATATGTCTTAATATTCCCTATTAAGCTTATTCCACGATTGTTCACATCGTAACATTGAGAGGAAGAAGGTGTCAATCAATGGTGGAAAATAGAATAGCTCAATTAAGGTAATGATATTACCTAACTGGTGGGCGATAGTGGACTTGAACCACTGACCCCCTGCGTGTAAAGCAGGTGCTCTAACCACTGAGCTAATCGCCCTTAATGGCACGCCTGGTGGGATTCGAACCCACGGCCTCAGCCTCCGCAGGGCTGCGCTCTATCCGCTGAGCTACAGGCGCATGGTGCCGAAGGTGGGATTTGAACCCACACATCCTTACGGATACTACGTCCTGAACGTAGCGCGTCTGCCATTCCGCCACTTCGGCATGGGCAGTACTGGACTTGAACCAGTGACCTCTTGCGTGTGAAGCAAGCGCTCTAACCACTGAGCTAACCGCCCAAAATCCTATTTATCTTGTCCCCAAGCCCGTCTGAAAATCGACCAAAGCAAGAGGTCTTTTTGTTCACCTTCGGGCCTAAAGACCTACCTCTGCTCCGCTCCTAAATTATATATAGTGGCGACAATGGCGTCAACTGCAATGAGGGTTGAGACGCCAACTATAATTGACCAAAAGACAACAAAATCTTCTTAGCACACGAATTACTATCTCCTCAACTTGAGGTATCAATGATGCTAGCTACTATCCCTATCAAGCTAGAAAGGTCACACTGGCCCGTATTTCCTCATTAGCCTGATATCTTCATCGACTTCGTCGCGGCGCAGGTGAGCGCACTATTTCGTACCTTTGCAAAGGTGTAGATGTATAGATGCAGCCCTCCAAGGTGCGACCTCATTGAAAGGTCCCTAGGGGGGAGGGGCCCCCCTATCCGACGGAAGTGTTTAAGATGCCATGAAAGAACGGCAATGAGCTACACTGCCACGTCTATTCCGGGGAAAGAGAAACCTTGCGATGGCGCATGCCTCTTGCCGAACCGACCACACAATTGACGAAGTGTACTCTGCCTTTTAGAGACCGTCGTTAGTAGTCTGGTCAATCATAGGCAATGTATCTGGCAAAAAGTCTTTGAAAAGAAAGTCTTGATAATGAGGTAACAAGATGGTTTATCGTTCAGTCACGCTCGGGGTTCGAATCCAACTCAGTAACTCGAGTTGTTCAATACGCAGAGCTTTTTGTGCGACTTTCCCATTTGCCTAAAATCGCTGCAGTATGTCCTTCCGCTGCCTATTATCAACTGCACATTTCAGGCTAACGTGCCCTGGCTACACAGTTCTGGACAAATCTTTGTCGGTAGGGCACAATACCAAGACAAGATTCCCTCACTTTTTCTGTCCTCTTCCAAGCTTACCTGTCTATGATGAACAGAATAAATGGGGGAGCTTGAAATAAGCGAGAGAGTCCTTTGAACATCCCTTAATCGGAATGTTATTGTTTAGCTCTAAGACAGGTCAGCTATAGTCCATGCCATTTGTATCGGAATGAGACGAGGAGTGAACACCACAAATGTTGCCGAGAGTCACTGAAATACCGCTGTTTGGTGTTAGAAACTCGCTCAGGTTAGTAAAAATCCTCCATCCGCGATAATAGTCTCCCCAGTCACATAACTGGAAGCATCAGACGCCAGATAAATTATAGCACCGACCATATCGTCAGGGTCACCTACACGCTGCAATGGCAATGCCTTCGCAAACGCTGACTTTTGTTCCTTCATCTCCACCTCCGGAACATCAAACCAGCGGGAGTCGAAAAGACGGGTAGCCACACCTCCAGGGGCTACAGCATTCACCCTTATATTATATGGGGCTAACTCCAGTGCCATAGACTTGGTTGCCATTATAACAGCAGCCTTAGCAATAGAGTATGGGCCTATAGAATGTTCAGGTTTATATCCGTCAATCGAGGACACATTGATTATTTTACCCCCGCCATGCTCTTTCATTACCCTGGCTACAGCCTGACTGAGGAAATACAAACCCTTCAAATTCAGGTTCATTATTGAGTCCCACAACCGCTCCTCTATATCCAACACTGTCGACAAGGCCGGGCTACTACCGGCATTATTGACCAGTATATCAATCCTGCCAAATTCAGCCATCACTGTCTCTACCAACCTATGTATATCCTCCATCCTGCCAACATGAGCTGCCACCGGCAATGCTTTCCTGCCCACACCTCTGATTTCATCAGCTACCTTCTCCAGGTCAGGCAACTTCCGGCTGGCTACCACCACATCAGCTCCAGCCTCAGCAAATCCCAGAGCAGTAGCACGGCCAATACCACGACTACCCCCGGTCACCAGCGCCACTTCCCCTTCAAGGGAAAATCGAGAAAGACCAAGCATACTTATACCTCCATTACTTAATTTCTGAAGACAATAATAGCATATTTATTTCAGGATGCCAAATTAAATCATCTAAAATGATTACATGAAAAAGCTGACTTCTTGGAGCAGAGTAGGCTTCAATCGGTGCTGCGCTACTACTCCCCGAATGACTTCAAGGAGCTGATGCTCATACAACAGACTAGTGAGACACTCGGCCAGACTCTTCCTGAATCAGTTTGTCTCGATAATCAGTAACATAGGAACAGTCAGGACCAGCGCATTTCTCTATCTTGAGCCTGATTGCCTTATCAAATTTCTGTTTCTTGTCCTCAAGAGCTTTCTGTTTATACCGATTATACCAGGCACACTTCGTCGACCAATCATTATTGACCATAATAGTGACAAAGTCATCGACCAAATCACACCTAATAGTGGTCGCCGTGATTTGCCATCTGGCTGGCTTAAGTTCCGCCTTTGCTTCAGTCATTGTTAATCTCCTTTCTTCACGCTCTTTTTCATTTCTATCTTAGATTGTTTAAACTGCTCAATTCCTCAATCCGACGCTGCATTTCCGCCCTTTCCTCTATCATAGAGTAGCCTTAGCATTGGCTATGTCTGAAAGTAAACCCAGCCTCAAGCCAAGCCATAGGATACATTCGACAGCTAAGCACAATAAAACGCTAGGTACACTTGCCGGAAATTCAGCCATTGGCTCTTTTCTGCAACCGTAGATACAGGGTAAATCTTAAGAGTAGCTTTTATGCTGAACTCAATAAACCCGCTCATCAACTATCAGTTTGTGAAACTCGGGTATTACCTCTTTGGCTACGAATTCAACACGGTCGAGCTTGATTCTTACCGCTTCGCTTACCGCTTTGATTAACTGCTGTGTCAACTTTTCTTTGTCAATCCCATCCTCAGCTTTAAGCTCTACTTTAAGTGTCAACTCATCTCGATGACCTGACCTGGTGACTACTGCCTGATACTGTGCGATTTGTGAGAATCCGGCAAGCGCTGGCTCGAGCTGACGGGGGTGTATAAACATACCTCTTGTTCTAACAGCATCGCCCACTCTGCCCAAGAGGCGTGTTATGCGAAGTGCAGTCCTGCCACAGGGGCAAGGCTCCTCTATCCAACCAGCAAGGTCTCCGGTGCCAAAACGTATCAACGGGTAAGTCTCATCGATTGGAGTCACCACTATTTCGCCTACCTCATCGGGGCCAACTGGCTTTCCAGTTTCGTAGCTGATTATCTCTATGATAACATCCTCGGCGATATGCATGCCATTCTTCTCACTGCATTCGTAGGCTATCATACCGACATCGGCCGTTCCATAGGCATCCCCGGTAGCAATCCCATACTTTTTCTCAACCAGCTCTCTGATTGGCCCACCACCCATCTCGCCACCAATCATAGCTAATCTGAGGTTAAAATCTTTACGGATGTCATAGCCCATTTCCTCAGCCTTGTTGATGATATTCATGAAAAAGCTTGTAGTGCCGTAAAATCCAGTCACTTTGAGATGATGCATAACCTGGACTTGAAGTTCGGTATTTCCCACTCCCATAGGTATGACCGTAACTCCAGCCCGTCTCAACATCTCATCAATCATGAGACCAGCCGGTACAAGGTGATACATCCATGTATTGACAGCGATGTCTCCCTTCTTAAAGCCCGCAGCTTTGACCATGTGAACATGCCGCCGCCAGAAGCTTTCGCTTTGATGATGGGGGTCGTAGATGGGGCCTGGGGAGACATAAACCCTTTCCAAATCTTCTATGGGAGCGGTCACAAGGCCACCAAAAGGGGGATTGGCCTTGTATAATTCGACCAGCTCGTCCTTTCTCAGGATAGGCAAGTCCTCCAGGTCCTTAATGCTGTACACTGCTGAAGGGGCAATGCCTGCCTTATCAAATCTCGCCTTGATTGCTGGGGCTTTTTCATAGGCATAAGCAACCAGCTCTCTTAGTCTGCCATCGAGATACTTCTGTCTCTCCTCTCGGGACATCTTCTCCATGACTTCAATAGAGGGTATGGATTTCTTGTCTTTCATTGTTCTCCTCCTCTGCATTTGTAGGTTGTGTGGAATTATGCCTAATTTATAAAGTTTTCACAACCCTCCGTACTCGTCCACATGATTACTATACTTAGGTATGAGTCCTCTGTGCCCTTCCTACATGGCCATTGAGTTTGGGTAAGCGTGGTGGTAAAACAAACAGTTTTATGCCTTTCCTTTGGCACCCCTCCTCAGAGGCATCTTCGAATTCTGATCCCCCCTCTACTTGAACAGCTCTTCTAGTTTATCTATATCTTAGACTAATAGGTTAGCCCTTTTTCACCTAGCTGCTGTGACCAACTAGTTAACAGAGTTCTTGGTTGCAGAACTTTATCAGATGCTGAGTAGGGATCAACTTCCCCAGTTTCTACCATTGCCATATACCTGCTCAGTTCTTTATCTTGCTTGATTAATCTAAGAAGGTCTCCCACAACTCTATGCTTTATCACTTCTATAAATTCCGTCCGGCGCTGCTCCTTGCGTCGTTGGTACAACAAGCCACTTTTTTCCGATGCCTTAAGATGTTTCTCAATTTGCCTGTAGAGTTCCCTGATGCCCACATTGTTAATTGCTTCAGTAGCCAGCACCGGTGGTTGCCAATGGTTTTGCTTCCGATAGAGCTGTATCATCTCTAATGCGGTCACTAGATTATCAGCTCCGGGGCGATCAGCCTTGTTAACTAGAAAGATATCAGCGGCCTCTAACAAGCCTGCCTTCATTGTCTGAATAGTATCTCCAGACTCGGGAACTAAAACTACCACAGTAGTGTCTGCATTTTGCATGATATCCAGCTCAGTCTGACCCACCCCAACTGTCTCTACCAAGATAAAATCCTTCCCAAAGGCACTCAGCAGCTTGACAACATTGCTGGTAGTCCGTGGTAATCCTCCTTGACTGCCACGGGTTGCCATACTGCGTATGAAGACCCCCTTATCAAGGTAGTGCTGCTGCATTCTTATCCTATCCCCGAGAACAGCGCCGCCAGTAAAGGGACTGGTGGGATCAGCAGCAATTATACCAACTGTAAATCCCTGCTGCCTCATAATTGCTGTCAAGCGGTCAACAATGGTACTCTTACCCGCCCCTGGCGGTCCAGTTATACCTATGCAATAAGCCTTACCCAAATGAGGATAAATCAGCTTTATTATATCCAGTGATTCAGCACTCCCCCTTTCTACCTTTGTGATTAACCGTGATAGAGACAACACGTCTCCGGCCAGCATCTGTTCAACTAGCTTCATCATTATGAAAAGCTCCTATTTTCTCTCTGCATTCTGATCCTATTGGAATATGAGCACCACTCTATTCGGGATTTCTCATTCTAGCTCATAGGATGAGTAACTTCCATTGCCTTGTCGCTGCCAGCTTTGATGGTATTCCCGTGGTGTTTGACTGTCAAGGCTATGCATGGTTTGTTCACTATTTTACTAAAGATACTGAGCAAAAGCGGAATTACCATATAGTTGGTGCCTTGTATAGTTGACTTGAATCACTCATCTTCTCAATCTCATCAAAAAGCCTCAAAGTACGGACAGTTGGCGGGTACAGCTTACTCTGTAGGAGTTCTTACCGCAGCAAAAATCGTCTCTGCAAAATCGTCAGCGAGTGCAGTGAGGCTATATGACTGATTGTGTACAAGCCAGATTTGGACTAAACGAGCCAAGCCGCCGAAATATATGTTGGACATTACGAAAATGTTAATATCCTGCCTGACGTCTCCAAGCTTCTGCCCCTCCCGCAAGATGCCCATAAAGGTCTGACCAGTCTGCCTTACATTTTTCCAGCCATCAGATGATTCACGCCAACTCTTAACCGATGTACTTATATTCACAACCCAGCTAACCTGCGGGTTATTCTCATAGAAATAAAGATAATACCACGTCATCTTTCGCAGTTTGTTCATGGTTCCGCGCACGCCAATGAAATGCTCGTTAAGCTCAGTTATCATTTGCTTCGTTTTTTCGTTGGTAATAGCCATAACGAGATCATCTTTGCTGGCGAAATGTTTATAGATGCTCGCAGGAGCTATTCCGGACCTCTTAGCTATCTCTCTTATCGTCGCTTTATGAAAGTCCAGATTATCAAATACATCAAAGGACGCGTGGACAATACGTTCTCTTGTTGTTGTCATAACGTAGATCTTTAATGATGCCTACCTCTCTAAAATGTAAGTGTTTTACTGCGTCCTGCTTTTATATTTAGCACTTATTATAACAAAAACTTTTCCAAAAACATCTTTGCTAAATTCAACTCGGTTAAGCCAAGCCGGGTCAGTCTATTCTAATTGAATAATGAGCCTGAATAGAAGGGGTTCAGGCAACCCGGTTAGTAAATCTTGAGATTTGTTGAAAGAGATTGGAGCGAGCTTTTACCATCCTTTCTGCAAATTGATTATCGTTCATTTGATTGACGATTGTACTGAGTTTTTCGAGGGTCATGCCGGGATGCAGGTAACTCTCAGCCCGGGGCACAGATTTCAGCCTTTCATAGGGTGTCCTCACCTCCTCATAGGGATAAGTTTTCTTGCTCTTGCCTTTGTGATCGGTCACCGTCACCGGGAAGAAACAAGGGCGGCGGAAGTTGATATAGGGATTGAAGAGGTCTCTATTGAACTCATTGATCAGTTCAGCGCACCTCTGGGGGATATAAGCATATCCCAACTGCTTGCGCACCACAGTGCCGTTCTTAGACTCCACGAGGCCGTTATCATTGGTGTGTCTGGCTCTGGATTTGGTAAACCGAATTAACAGCTTGTTCAAGAGAGCGGCGATCGTCTTGTTCACAAATTCAGACCCATTATCGGAGTGAAACCCCCTGATGATAAAGGGGAATTGGACTAACCTGTTTTCTAGGACCGGTACCAGGTAGGCTTCAGATATCCTCTGCACAGAGGCTACTATCTCCCACTGGGTGACCTCATCCACGGCATTGATATGATATACCCCCTTTTGATCGTTGAAGTCCCCTTGATGAATTGTGTCGATTCGAATGTAACCGGGCAGCCCCTTCGGGTCCGGTTTGGCGCGCTCCCCGATCTTGGGCACAGCTGGTTTTGTCCTAGTAAATCGCCTGGTCATACCCCGATAGGTGTTACTTCTTCGCAGGTTGTATAGATGGGCAATAGATATCCTGGCGATGTTCCCGAACTCGGTATGCCCATAAACTCCCCACTCTCGCTCCATAACCCTTTTGGTGGCTGGCCCGCTTAAATACCCGTGCAATTCATCCGTCCTGGCTAATAATATCACATCTGACGGCGTATACTTCCGCGGAAAGCGGTGCCTCCTGTATTGCGTTCTCCTCAATCGTCCTGTCTGCTGGTATTCCCTTATGAGGCTTGATGCTTGTGACCTGGAATATCCCGTAACCTTCTGTATATAATATATCGGCATATCACTCCTTTCTCCTCTCTCTTGAGACGATGATATCTAAATCTTATCAGCACCTCCTCTATCCAACGGTATTTCTCTTTAGCCGTTAGACCCCTGAACTCTACTGCCTCACTCCCCTCCAGAAATTGCCTGACTTGCTCTATTGTTTGTAGACTTTCGTCGTTCATGATTAGTTGCATGTCCCAATCATAAACGAGTTGCCTTAGTCCTTCAGGCTCATCTTGTGTTAGAAATCGATGCCCTCTCCAGGCTCATCTTGTATTGGAAGAGACTGGACTTGACAAGAAATCATATTTATGTAATAATTGCCGAACATTGTTCACCTCGATATTAGTAACAGGCATCAAATTTGGTATAAACTATTAATTACAGATATAGGAATATTATCATAACGTTGTTCACCTGTCAAATAAATACTTGGATTTTGCAATCCATCCATACGAGGGGGTGTTAACTTAGTTAAAAATACTAAGGAGGGTGTATGGTGCTAAATTTCGCTGAAAACGCTGTCATCTTGAGAGTTGAAGATATTTATGTAGCTTTTGGTGGTGTTCAGGCTATAGAGGGCGTTGATTTTGAGGTTCGTCAAGGTGAGCTCTCAGCAATTATTGGCCCTAATGGTGCCGGCAAGACAACATTGCTCAACTGCATTAATGGTTTCTACAAGCCTCAGCAGGGGCGTATATATTTTCAGGGCAGAGATATTAGCAACTTATCACCTGATAAGCGAGCCTGCTTGGGAATTGGCAGAGCCTTCCAGGGCATTCAAGTTTACCAAAACATGACGGTGCTAGATACCATAATGTCTGGCCGGCATGTGCTTATGAAGACAAATCCGGTTCAAGCTGCCATTTATTGGCCATGGGCGCATAAGGAGGAGGTGGCACATCGGAAGGTGGCTGAGGATATTATTGATTTCCTCGAGATCGAGGGTATTCGGAAGAAGATTATCGGTGAGCTAAGCTATGGGCTGCGGAAGCGGGTTGACTTGGCCCGAGTCTTAGCTCTGGAGCCAAAAGTGCTCATTCTGGATGAGCCTATGGCTGGCATGAACCTAGAAGAGAAAGAGGATATAGCGCGCTTCATTTTGGATATCCAGGAATTCCAAGGCATCCCTATTGTGCTTGTTGAACATGATATGGAGGTAGTCATGGATATTGCTCAGCGAGTGATAGTTATTGACCAGGGAAAGGTTATTGCTGAAGGCACGCCCACTGAGATAAGGGGCAACCACGCAGTCATTAGGGCCTATTTAGGGGAGGGGTAATGGGAATTGCACAACTTATATCTTCCGTCGAGGGCTTGGACCATATAATAGGATGAACACCAATAAGTTGGTTGAGAAGGGTAAAGGAGAAACTAATGTTCCCTTTTTGCCTCCTGGGACGGATACTCTGCCCAAGTTTCTGAAATGGGGCTATGAGCAGTGGGGCGAGAAAGTTTTCATGAGGCGGAAAGACAGGGGTGTATACCAGCGCTGGACGTGGAAGGAGGTTCATGATGAGGTCAAATATTTCTGTCTTGGTCTCATAAGCCTTGGGCTCCGCCGTGGAGAAACAGTGGCTCTGATCGGAGAAAATGAGCCTCAATTATTCTTTGGGCATTGGGCAACACATGCTGCCCTAGCCAAAGCAGTCTGTCTTTACCCTGATGTGACACCTCCTGAGGCTCATTATGTTTTGGATCATTGTGATGCAGTATTTGTCGTTTGTGAAGACCAAGAGCAAGTGGATAAAGTCCTTGAGATAAAGGATCAACTGCCCAGGCTCAAGAAGATCATTTACTGGGACCCTCGAGGTATGTGGAAATATTCTCATCCCATGCTTATGACGTTTGAGGAGGTGCAGGAGGAGGGGCATACTCACGAGAAATCTCATCCGGGAGCCTTTGAGGAGAGCGTAGCTCAGGGCAACGGCAATGATATCGCCGTCATTTCCTATACCTCAGGTACCACCGGTCAACCCAAAGGCGTTGTAATAACCCATAGTAGTCTCTTGGATAGCGCCTACCGGCTGATGGCAAGTTTATCTTTGCATCCCTTTACGCAATATGTATCCTATCTTCCCCCCTCCTGGATTGCAGAGCAATACTACGGTTTGACCATGGGACTAATAGTTCCCTTTGTGATAAATTTCCCCGAGGAGCCAGAGACAGTGCTGGAGAATATTCGAGAGGTGGGTGCTGAGTTGCTGGTGTTCAGTCCACGACAGTGGGAGAGTCTGGCATCTATAACCCAAGCCCGCATGTTGGACGCTGGCTTGTTGGCAAAATTCGCCTACAAGCGAGCCATGAACATCAGCAAAAAGGTAGCCGCAAGTCGCCTAGAGGGGAAGACAGCTAATCCGTTGTGGCGACTGCTTTATCCGCTGGCTTATGCGGTGGTCCTCCGACCCTTACTCGATAAGCTAGGGTTACTCAAGGTTCGTGTGGCTATCTGTGGTGGCTCTGCCATGGCTCCCGATGCCTTTCATTTCTTTCATGCCATGGGGTTAAGACTTAAGAGCATGTTTGGTCTATCGGAGGTTGGGTTACTCACCACCCATGTGGGTGATTATTTTGACGTTGAAACGGTTGGCAAGTTTATGCCTGTCCATCCAGCTTTAGGTCACCAGGTAGAGTGGAGAATAGACGAAGATACTGGGGAGCTCCTGCTGCGTGGTGGCACTGGCTTCCAAGGCTATTACAAGGACTCTGAGGCTAGCGCGAAAACTCAGCATGAAGGCTGGTTTCACACTGGCGATGTTGTGACTGTGAGAGAGGATGGAGAGATAGTCTACCTAGAGCGGCTTAGTGATATGCGGTCACTGTCTACCGGTGCTCGTTTCCCGCCGCAATTCATTGAGACCCGCCTCCGTTTTAGCCCCTTTGTCAAAGATGTTATTTGTTTGGGCGATGAGACAAAGCCCTTTGTTGCAGCTCTTATGAATATCGATGCTGAGACTGTTGGTCGCTGGGCAGAGAAGAGGGGCATTGACTACTCTACCTTCCCTGACCTATCTCAGAAGGCAGAGGTGCGTGAGCTTATCAGACAGGAAATCGACATGGTAAATCGAAATCTAGCTGCAGATGGTGTGGTGAAACGGTTTGCTAATCTCCCAAAGGAACTTGATCCTGATGAGGCTGAGCTGACACGGAGTCGGAAATTGAGAAGGTCATTTCTTGAGGAACGTTATGGCGAACTTGTTGAAGCTATCTACAGAGGAAAAGCTGAACACCTCACCGAAGTGCCAGTTAAGTACCGGGATGGCAGGGTGGGAAAGGTAGCTGTAATTACTAAAATCATGGATCTTGAAGCACCGGTGGAGGTAGCCAGGTGATTTATTTTGCTCAATATGTATGCAGTGGTATTCTGCTTGGTTTGCTCTACAGTATGGTTGCTCTAGGGCTTACCGTTGTCTACCGCTCCGGCCGCATCATTAACCTTGCCCAGGGTGAGCTGGTTATAGTAGGTGGCTTTCTCATCTGGTGGTTTATCGTCATGACGCCTCTGCCCCAATGGTGGATGGGCATAATAATAGCTTTTGCTCTTATGGGACTATTAGGTCTCGTGATAGAGCGAGCCTTCTTTAGGCCCTTAATAGGTCAGCCCATCTTCTCTCTAGTAATGATGACGATTGGCTTACTTCTTCTCCTGCGCGGAGTAGTCATAGCAACTTTTGGGGCAAAAGAGAGGCCCTTTCCCCAAATCTTCTCGGCTGAGCCAGTAGTTCTCGGCCCGTTTAGTTTTGATTCAGCTCTGTTTTGGGGTGGTATCATCGCTTTATTAATAGTCTTGGCTCTGGCGTGGTTTTTTGAGCGAACAAAATATGGGCTTAGGTTTTCGGCAGTAGCCGAAGACCACCAAGTGGCTCAATCTATGGGCATCTCGGTTAAGCAGTCAGTAGCAGTTGCCTGGGTCTTGGCGACGATACTTGGAGGTTTCGCCTCCATTGTATTTTTCAATGGCAAGATCGTGACCTTTCTAGCTTCGGAAATAGGTTTCCGGGCTTTGCCAGTTGCCTTGCTGGCTGGCTTGGAGTCAGTGCGAGGGGTTCTAGTAGCTGGGATCATAGTAGGTATCGGTGAAATGTTAGCCATGGGATACCTAAACCCGATCACTAATGGCGGCATGGCTAACATTTTTCCTTACATTGTCATGATTGTCGTTGTTTTGTTTAAACCGCAAGGTCTCTATGGCTGGAGGGTAATTGAGAGGGTCTAATTATGTTACCATGTGGGACTTTTGCTGAAAGATATGAACAGGATAAAGCTATTGTTCGGACTAAGCTCCAATGGGGCTTATTTATCGGTTTTCTAGTTCTGCTTTTTGTTTTGCCCTCGTTTTTGCCAATACGCTTTCTCGGTATGCTCAATATGACAGGAATCATACTCATAGCTGTCGTTGGGCTTCAGATTACTACTGGTTATGCTGGGCAGATAAACCTAGGGCAGGCAGCATTTCTCGGGACAGGAGCTTATATGACCGCCTTTGCAGCAACGCGTTTAGGTCTACCTTTTTGGCTGTCTATACCAATCGGGGGTATCGGTGCCTCTGCCTTTGGTACCATCTTCGGGCTACCGGCAGTTCGAGTTAAAGGATTTTATCTGGCGTTGACTACTTTGGCGGCCACGTTTGTTTTCTATTTCATGATGTTGAGGCTACCTTGGTTTGGAGGTGAGCGTGGTATAGGAGTGCCGGCTGCTAGCATCGGCGGCTTCATGCTCACGAGCCCCGAGAGCCAGTATTATCTCGTTATGGTTACCACTGTGGTAATGATTTTCTTTGCCTATGGGCTAGTGCGAAGTCGAATTGGTCGAGCTTTTACAGCTATCAGGGATAATGATAATGCAGCACAGATTTTGGGCATTAACCTCTTTTATTACAAGACATTGGCTTTCATCATCGGCACATTCTTCGCTGGCATCGCTGGCGGCCTTTGGGCTTATCAGTTCCGCTTTGTCTCATTTGAGCAGATCAGCTTATTCCAGTCTCTATGGTATATAGGGATGATTATAGTTGGTGGCATGGGGAGTATTCTTGGAGCTATTTTGGGCACTGTTCTTCTCCGCGGCGCAGAAGAGTTTATAAACTGGCTAGGCCCACTTCTGCAGCAGGCCTCTGTTGTTGGGACGGGAGTTGCATTCGCTGGTATGTATATAGTACTCGGCGGAATTATCATACTGTTCCTTATAGTCGAGCCAAAGGGTTTGACCCATCAGTGGAACAAATTCAAAGTAACCTATAGATTGTGGCCTTTTCCTTACTGATGGCTGATGTACGGAGACAGGAGGTGATGCACTATGATTTAGGCTAAGGGTATTAGAACACAGAGGATGTTGCAATGGAAAAACAAAACTGCAAAGGAGGTATGTTATGAAAGGCAAAGCAACATGGGTCTGGGTTGGTGTAGCTGCTTTGGTGATAGTGTCTTCGCTTGCTTTGAGTTGTGCACCAAAAAAGGTAGCACCAACGGAGTTTACTGAGTATGTTATTCCGACCTGCGAAGACTGGAGTGGTCCCTTTGCTGGCCAGATGGAGGCTTATTCCTGGGGTAGAAATGCGGTATTCGATTGGTGGAATGACACTGTAGGGAGGGAGAGCGGCATCAAGTTGACGCCAAAGGGCTTTGACTCTCGCTTTGATACTTCCGTTATAGCTAGCGTATGGCCAGGTTTGAAGGATGAGACCAACGCTATTGCCTACTTAGGTATGGGCGGTGCCGATGTGGCTGCTTTAAGAGAGCGATTGCCCGATGATAAAGTGCCAGGGATAGTGACCACTGCCACCTACAGCTTTGAGTGGGCGGAGGAAATGAACTGGATGATCAGATATCGCCCCACCTATATGCATGAGCTGTTTGCTCTTTTCGATTTGTTACTAAAAGAGTGGCCCGAAGGCGATTTACCAATTCGGATTGGCCACGTTTCCTTTGACAAAACTCCTGTCGGGCCAGATTGCGACAAAGGGTTGGCTGCACTGACAAAGCTGGACAAATATCGGGGGAAGCTAGAATATGTGGGTACCGTCTGGACAGAGTGGATTCCTGTGGATATCACTGAAGCCATGAGGCCTCTCATAGCCGAGGATGTCGACTTTGTCTTTTGTTCCATCAATGCGGCTCACGTGGTAGCCACATACAAGGCTTGTGAAGCTTTAGGTAAGCATATCCCTATCATCGTCAGTAGCCACATTGGTTTAATTCGTGTTGCCGAAGTACTTGGGGGGTGGGAGAAGATGGAAGGCTACTACGAAGTTGCCGGCCTGTCTGGACCACTTAATCATGATAGTAGAGCTTTTAAAGAAATTTGGATGAAGTACCATCCGGCCGAGGTCACCGATGCTGCTGCACAGTGGGGCTATGACCACATTCAAATAGGTGCCCAGGTGATGTTGCTTGGCAGGGCAGTCGAGGAAGCAGCAGCCGCTGTTGGAGCGAATAACCTCACTGGTCAAGCTATTTACGATGCTTTCCTTAGCATGGATCTAACAGAGAAAGAGTGTATGGGATATCTTAGAGGTGCCAAGTGGACAATGGAATCTCCCTGCCCAGTGGTGAACCGTATAGGTGTGCAAATTGGTACAGTGAAGGACGGCAAATATACCATGGCAACTTCAGGTTGGGTGCCATGCCCTGAGATTCCTATGTGGTAAGGTATTTAGCGTGTTAGCTCCCTGACCTAGGTCGGGGAGCTAACAGTTTGCTAGTGGTGGAGTTAATGCTGAAGCTGGACAATGTGGAAGTAAAGTATCTCGATGCTGTCTTGGCGCTCAAGGGGGTGAGCCTGGAGGTGGCTGATGGGGCAGTTTTCGCCGTCTTGGGAGGCAATGGCGCAGGCAAGACAACCCTGCTTAAGAGCATCTCCGGGATATTACATACTGACGAAGGTGAGGTTACTAGTGGGGGCATTTATTTTGACGATTACCGCCTCGATAAGCTGCCTCCGGAAGACATTGTTAAACTAGGCATTGTCCAGGTAATGGAGGGGCGGCGTGTTCTGGAGCATCTGGGAACGGAGCAGAACCTGCTGGCAGGAGCCCATTTACGCAGTGATAGGGCCGGCGTTAAGCGTGATTTGGAGAAGGTGTACAATTATTTCCCAAAGCTCAAAGCGTTAAAGAGACAAAGTGCTGGTTATCTTTCCGGTGGTGAGCAACAAATGCTAGTAGTCGGTCGGGCACTGATAGCACGCCCAAAGATTATGTTGCTGGATGAACCTTCTCTTGGGCTTGCTCCCCTGATAGCGCGTGAGATTTTCGATGTCTTTAAACGCCTTAATGAGGAGGAAAGCATTACTATACTCTTGGTGGAGCAGAATGTCAACGCGGCCCTGTCCATTGCCCGATACGGGTATGTTTTGGAGACAGGACGGGTAGTATTGAAGGGGACGAGCTCGGAGCTTCTTATCAACGAGGACGTCAAGGAATTTTACCTTGGCCTTAGCCTGTCGGGCAAACGGAGAAGCTACCACGACGTTAAGCACTACAAGCGGCGCAAGCGCTGGTTGGGGTAAAGGGCTTGTCAATCACGACTAATGCAGCTGGAGATGAAGATTAGCTCGTAGTAAGGAGGTTGTATGGAGATTTTGCTTTCAGGCAAAGTAGCTCTTGTTACTAGAGCGGCATAAAAGTGGTTGTTTCACGAATTAACTGGCGATTATTTTTACAAAAAACAATGTTGGAGGTAGTAAAATGGAAGGCAAAGTCCTTTATGAAAAGAGAGACAAAATAGCTTACGTAACAATTAATCGTCCTGAGGTCCACAACTGTATCAATCCAGAGACATCAAATCAGCTTATTGCTGTTTGGGACGAGATAAAGCGAGACCGGGATGTTAGGGTTGCGATCCTTACAGGGGCTGGCGGCGATGCCTTTTGCACCGGAGCGGATTTAAAAGAGCTGATACCTTATATTAGAGATGTGGAGTCACCAGAAGAAAGTAGAAGAAGAGCATATGAAGGCCCAGGGTGGGGTGGATTATCGGGGGGCTACGTGATATACACCCCAATCATTGCGGCCATAAATGGATACTGTATCGCCGGCGGGCACGAACTGGCGGAATTCTGCGATATTAGAGTTGCTGCGGATCACGCTATTTTTGGCCACCAAGAGATCAAGTGGGGCCTTGACCCAGGAGACGGCGGATGTTCCAGGCTTTGGAGAATCGTTGGACTCGGAAGGGCATTAGAAATTATTTTGACGGGGAAATTGTATGACGCGCAAGAAGCGTATAGGATCGGCTTTGTCAATCATGTGGTTCCACTGAAGGACCTCATGGCAAAAGCTACAGAGATTGCAGAGACGATTGCAAGCAACGGTCCTTTAGCTACCAGGGCTGCCAAGCAAGCTGTCCTCCATAGCATAGGAAGGCCATTGCATGAGGGCATTAAGTTCGAAACAGACACCTTCAATTACCTTTGCCGTTCAGAGGACTGGTTGATTGGCCAAAAAGCTTTTCTAACAGGAACGAAACCGGAGTTCAGGAGAAAGTAATCTATTCGAGACTAAATGATTCTCATGCAAAGCCCATCCGCGATCTGGATAAGAGTCAAATCTTGGTTGAGAAAGGAGATATATGCAGATAGTTGAGCGAGAAGACCGCTTTGAGACATCCTCGGGGATTTCTCTCAAGAGAGTGTATACGCGTGAGGACATTGGGGACATGGTAGCTGAGCAAGACCTCGGTGAGCCCGGTTGCTATCCATTCACAAGAGGCGCACATCCAGATATGTATCGAGAACGAAACTGGATTATTCGCGTCCTGTGCGGGGAGAGCAGCCCACGTGAGACTAATAAGAGACTCAAGCTGCTAACCTCCGCAGGGCAAACTGCTGTTGACGTTATTGGGGATACCCCCACTCTGGCAAATCTTGATTCAGACCACCCCTTAGCAGCCGCAACTATGGGGACTCAAGGTGTACCACTGTGCTGTTTACAGGATTACTTGGAAATGCTTGACGGGATTCCTATAGGGAAGATATCCGTTTCCTTCTCAGTGCCATATGCATTTGCGATAGCTGGATTGGCTTGTGTAGCTAGAGAAAACGGTATCCCTTTGGGTGAACTAAGAGGCTCCACTGTCTTGGCTCCTCTCTATGGTGACGATTGCTCCTACGCGACTCATCAGCCAATAGGAATGCGTATCAGATTGGCCACGGATACTATAGAATTTGGCACCTGGCAGATGCCGAAGTATCGCCCGTTTCTTGAGGACACCTACTACATAAGCGAAGCTGCGCTTACTCCTGTGGAAGAGGTGACACTCGGTTTGATTGAAGCCAGATTGCTTATTACTGAAGCCATGAAGCGTGGGCTTGACATCGATGAGTTTGCTCCCCGGATAGCAATATTGGTTAACGTGGGCATGGATTTCTTTGAAGAAATAGCAAAGATTCGCGCCCTGAGGAGAATCTGGGCCAGGATGATGAAAGATGAGTATCAGGCAAAGAATCCTCGCTCTTGGAGGGCTGCCATTACCGTACACACATCTGGACTATCACTCACCGCCAAGGGGCCGATTAACAATGTTACTCGAGGGGCTTATGAAGCCTTGGCAGCAATTTTGGCTGGGTGTCAAGCTATGGAAATCTCATGCTTTGATGAACCAATTAGAACCCCGAGTCCAGAGGCCGCCGTAGTAGCTTTAAGGACGCAACAGATCATTGCCTATGAAAGTGGCGTTATAAAGGTAGTAGACCCCCTTGGGGGCTCATATTTTGTGGAAGCCCTGACTAATGAATTGGAAATGAGGATTCTGGAGGCAGTTAAGGAAATAGAACTGCGGGGGAACGCCTGCGAATTGTCAGAGAAAGGGTATTTCCATGCTATCTTTGAAAATGCCACCAAAAGATATCAAGAAGCTGTAAGCACCGGGCGTAAGAAAATAGTGAAGGTTAATACATTGTGCAATCCTAGTGAGGAGGATTCTTTATTGAAAGAGTCGGTGGAAACAAAGGTCGAGGTGAACCAGGAGCAGATTGAAAAGATAAAGGAATTGAAAGCGAAACGAAACAAGATTGACGTTAAACAAGCCCTCAACGAAGTATACGAGAGAACTCAAAACAGGTCAGCAAACTTGATACCAGTAATCATGGAGGCGCTAGACAAAGGCCTCACCATGGGAGAGATTACAGGGGCAATTCGGCTATCTTACGGTGTTGCTTTTGATCATTTTGAGATGGTAAAAAGACCTTTCTAGGAGCTAAAGTTGGCTGAAGGAAAAATAAAGGAAGAAAAAATCAGGGTTGTCATGTCTATTCTCGGCTTAGACCAGCACGATTTGGCGCTTAGGTTTGTTTCCTATTTGTTGAGAGACGCCGGCATGGAGATAGTCTATTTGGGTTGCCTTCAGACTGTAGAAGCCACTGTCAACGCTGCTGCGCAGGAGGATGCTGATGTTATAGGGCTAAGCTGCCATTCATGGGAATACATTCATTATATTCCCCAGCTACTGGCTCTACTGAGGGACAGGAAGCTTGATATACCTGTCATAGTTGGAGGAGGGATATTAACAGAGCAGGATGAGGCTCAATTGAAAGAGATGGGCGTAAGTGGCGTTTTTAGAGGGGGAGCGACAGCTGAAGAGATTATTAAGCACATTGAGCAAGCGGCCGAACCTAAGCGTCTTGCCAGAGAATGACCGTCGGCACTTCACAAACCCAGCACCTTTAATACAGGACCACTAGGCATAAGTGGGATGGGCTTTAATCACATTTGCCACGGTGTCATCTACCCAGTCTTCAAACCTCCGCGCGCGGTCAAGCAGCTCCATGGTGAACGAGTAGGTCATATTGTGCTTTTCAAGATGGCTTAGCCTTAGCTCACAGACTACCCTTACCTTTTCAGCTGCAAGGGCAGCATGGACAAGCAGGCTCAAAGGTGGTTTTTCAACTACTGTTACCACCTTCCCTTTCGTTGCTCCCGACTTCTGGTTTTGTTATCTTCTTTGGCTCGCTTCACCACCCTGGTTTTGTCTCGGTCCCTGGCTGCGCTCGATTCTCTTGGTTTTCTCCCTGAAGATGGCTCGCTCACTGTTAATGGGTTTCTCATTTCGCCCGTGTTGATAAGCTACCTAAAAAAGCCAGAAATCTAATAATTGGCATTATTGAGCTTCTAATAATCTTCTTTGAGACCGGTGGAACCCGGCCTTAAGACAGCTCCATTTTACCCCCAAAAAGGAGGACAAGGGGTGTTGGGTGGGGGGGGGTTATGCCTCAAAACCGGTTTCAGGCCATTTCTCGGCTAATCTAGAACCTCGTACCACCTTCGAGACAGCTACCGCGATCCCAAGAACCTAGGACCCTAGCTACTCAACCTCAAGTTAGTCACAAATAACACAATTTGACGTGGTGCTATAAACTATAGCTAAGTCCTCAACGTGTAGTGCTGACCTTATAAACTTACGGAGTCGGTCTATTCCTTTATTTCGGGTGCGTGCCAACCCGGCTGGGCGAATCTGTCCATCACGCAGAGTAATTAAGGCCTTCACATTAAGCAGCGATTCTACTGGAAAGAGAGCCTTGCCGAGGCGCCCACCTTTGACTGCGTATCTCAGGGTGTCCAGAAGTGCTAAAGCACGCAGTTGGTTAATAGTCTCGCGAACTCTGTCTACCACCTGATTTAGACTGTATCCAGCTTCAGTGGCTTTAGCTGCAGCTATGACAACAAGACCTTGCCACATTGTAACACCTCGAGAGTCGACAACTTCAATCCGACATCCTTTCTTTTCCGCAGTCTCCTTACCTACTAATGCAGCATCGCAGACAGCACTGTGCTTGCTGGTGATATGAATGGAAACAATCTTCCCGGTTTCTTGAGCTGCCTCCTCATACACCTTGGCAAAATCCCCTGGTGATGGTGCTGCGGTAGATGGGTGAATCGGACTGGTCACCAGTTTATGATAGAATTCATCGCAATCTATATCGACTCCATCGCGATAGACTTCGTCACCAAAACGAAGATATACTGGCACCACGGTAACACCCAACTTTTTGGCTTCCTCTTGCGTAATGTCCGAGCCGCTGTCGGTAATAATCTTAACTGTCATGGGGCAACACCTCCTTAAGAAATAGAAGCGGTATGGGGGTTCAGACTTAAAGTATACTACTGGGGGCTAGGTTGTGTAAATTAGCTGGCGGAAGGGCTCACAGCTTATAACCTCCGATCAGGTGTGCTAACTCGGTCGTTGTAGTTATCATCTTGCCCCCTCTACGAAATTTTGACGAAGCAAGAGGTGTTTTAAACAAAATTCCCGGCCTTCCGTCCGGGCGAGGGCAAGATTTCGTATCTGTTTTTGGAGTTCAGACGGTTTTCCGTGCTCTCTACGAGAGACCTCTTGCGTGTGAAGCAAGCGCTCTAACCACTGAGCTAACCGCCCAAATCATATCTATTTTAGCCCTAAAAACGAGCTTTGTAAACATAGACTTCTTGCTTCGTCAAAATCTTGCACCGCAAGGTGACATAGGTTTGCTCCGTGCCACCTTTTTTATTACCCGCCAACGCAAGACTGGCTGCTGTGACCTGCGCTCTGGAGTGGGAAGCTGAAGCCTGGTAGCTCTGCAAGCGCCGCCCGAGGAGCATGACCGCTATGATAGACAACACCGCCAACAAGCCGGAAGCAACGGCAGCCGCCAGCCCTTTACCCATGCCTGCGCTCTACTCACTACCGGCAGCAATCACGGTGAAGCTTGCCATATCACCGCCGACGGCCACGGTGCAGGTTCCCGGCCGGGTCTTGGCGACAGTGAATTTGACTGGTCGGGCAACCCCAGGGCTAACTGTGCCCGTCCTGGCCTGCTCCACCTGGCCATTTACCTTCAAGGCGACACTCAAGTCTGTACTCCCTGTAGCTAAGAGGACAGCTTTGTTACGCCGGTTAAACAATTTGGAAGGTTCGGCATAGTCTAAAAAAGAAGCTTAACTCCTGAATGAGAGGGCTAATACACTCAGTTTGAGCCGCATGATATAATAATGATGGTCATCCGCTTAAGAGGAAAAGGGGCATACTACTTAAGTTAATATTAAGTAGCGGAAAAAACATGGTAGTCGTGGTCAAAGACAATAATATCCAAATTGAGAGGCTTGAACTAGGCCCCTTCGGCACCAACGCGTACATTGTAATATGCCAGAAAACACGGAATAGCATCTTGATAGATGCCCCGTCGGAGCCGAGCACAATTATGAACGGGTTAAAGGGTACTAACCCCAAATACATATTACTGACTCATGGCCACGGGGATCATATTGGTGCCCTTACTGAATTACGAAGCAGGCTGAAGGTCCCCTTAGCAGCCCATGCTTTAGACACAGGGAATCTGCCCTCGCCACCGGAAATGTCGCTGAGTGATGGCGATACGATTTCATTTGGGAATCTCGAATTTGAAGTACTTCATACGCCAGGTCATACCCCTGGTAGTTTGTGCTTTAAGGCTGGCGGCTACTTGATATCGGGAGATACTATCTTCCCTGGAGGGCCAGGTAAGACAGGGTCGCCAGCCGATTTCAGGCAGATAGTCAGCTCCATAACCGAAAAGATTTTTGTACTACCAGACAGCACCCAGATATACCCCGGGCATGGTGGTTCCACAGTGTTAAAGAAGGAGAAAGACGAATTTGCCGTCTTCTCCTCTCGTCCTCATAACCCGAGTCTTTGTGGGGATGTACTCTGGCTTTCATCCTAGGCGTTTCCTTTGATGAAGGAGTTAATTACGACCGTATCTCTACCCTGCGGAAAGCCTCAGCTAGTTCGTAATCCTCTCCTTCGGCAATCCCCTGATGCCGCTGCCTAAGCAGTTCTTTCAAGTCAGCAGATGGATTATCTCCTATCTGACTCTTATGACAGCGCAAGGCAGCAATTTTGACATCAAAGGTATCGGTGATATCAAAGCGGTAATTGGGTTCTTCCGAACCCCAGAGCAACACCTCTCTTACCTTATGAGGTTGAAGACCTTCCTCCAGCAAATCAGGATAGGAAAGAAAGTCCCTGGCATAGGGAAAGATGGCATCCAACGTAACACGTCCGGTGATTCGGTGATCTCGATGCCAAATATAACGCCGGTATGGGTCAGAGGTTACCACCGTCTCTGGTTTGTACATCCTTATTAAGCGCACAATCTCTTTCCTGAACTCGGGTGTATCTTCCAAAGTTTGGTCTGGATGGCGTAGGAATATGACCTCTTTCACCCCCAGCAGTTTAGCCGCAGCCAGTTGTTCTTGCGCTCGGATTCTTGCCAGTTCCTCCGGCTTTATATTGGGGTCGTTGGTACCCTTATCACCGTTGGTGCACACCACGTATATGATGTCCTTCCCTTCACGTGTCCAGCGAGCCACGGTTCCAGCGACACCAAATTCAGCATCGTCCGGGTGCGGTGTAATCACCATCACTTGAGCTTGCCTGGTCATCGTACCTGCCTACTGATTCGAGATAGCATAGTAAAGATTGTATAGCATTATTTAGGCTGATACAATTACCGCTAGGGCTACCTGATACGAAAATGAGAGAGTTCCCTTATGCGATTAGAAATTATCAACCTCTAGATTTCAACGAGTTCGTATTACTAAATATTGAGGCTGAAAAACTGGAGCCAACCGGTCGCTGTATTTCACCACAAGCCATCGCTGAGCACCTGGGTCGGCCAAACTACTCCTCTGAACAAGACTTGTTTGTTGCCGAAACAGCTGGAGGCATCGTCGGCCACATGGACCTGGCACCTGAGCTAACCATTGGGCGGGTTATTCTCGACTGCTGGGTGCACCCTGAGCATCGAAGAAAGGGCCTGGCCACAAGTCTCCTCGGGCATGCTACGCACCGTGCTAAAGAATTAGGAGCAAAGGTAGCTCATGTAAATATACCGGAGGATAATGTAGTTGCCAAAAGTGTGCTATCCAGGCTTGGTTTTAAGTATATCCGACGGTTTCTTGAATTGAGGCTAGACATGGACAAGGTCCCCTGGCAGGATACTGACCCAGCTGCTCTGGGATGCCGTCATCTACAGTGCGGTGAAGAAGATAAACTGACCCAGATTCAGAATCGTTCGTTTGCCGACACCTGGGGATACAACCCCAACACTGTGGAAGCAATAACCTACCGTATTAATCTAAGCAACTGTTCCCCGGAGGATATAGTTCTAACATATGACCGAGATACAGTCATCGGCTATTGCTGGACACAGATAACCTATGAACAGGAAACAGGCACAGGCGAAAGAAAAGGGCGTATCTTTATGCTCGGAGTGGAGCCAGATTACCGAGGTATGGGAGCAGGCAAAAGAGTCCTGCTGGCTGGATTAGCCCACCTGAAAAATAAGCGCCTACGCGTTGCTGAGTTGACCCTAGACAGCGAGAACAAAGCAGCTTGTGCCCTTTACAGCTCTGTTGGTTTTGAGGTTCGCACAAGCAGCTTATGGTACGAAAAGTCAATAACTTAGGATACGGGAGCAAGCTGGTTAGCCAGTACCAGTTGGAATTCTCTGACGAGTGCCTCAGCAATATTTTGCCAGCCAAACCTGCTTACTGATGCTCGAATTGAGAGGGCAGGCTTTGTATCGTGACCTGGCCTTAAAAGAAGTAAAGCTATTTTGTTGGCAAGGTGCTGCGGAGTGTTGTCTATTACCACGTACCCTGTCTCTCCTTGACGAATAACATGTTTGAGATCACCAACATCAGTCGCCACTACTGGAGTGCCACAGGCCAGGGATTCCAGAGCTACCAAGCCAAAACTTTCATAATAGGAAGGAACCACACACGCGTCAGCAGCACTATAAAAATAGGGCAGCCGCTCATGCTTTATCAAGCCCAGGTAAGTAACAGAATCCTGTATATGGAGGTCACGAGATAGCTTTCGCAATTGTTCTATTTCATGCTGGCTATTTTCATCACCGCCAATTATAACCAGTCTTAACCCCTGAATATCTTGCAGATAGGACATGGCCTTTAGCAACTGCTCCACACCCTTTAATGGCTCAATCCTGCCCACAAACAAGATGAGCTTATCGTCGCTGAAACCCAACTGCTGCTTGGCAGCCTTTTTGTCCACAGGCTTAAATTGCTCCAAATTTACTCCACAAGGGACCACGCCAATTCTTTCCGGCACAGCCCCGTAATGTAAAACGAGATACTCCTTTTCTCTATCTGTTGAGGCAATAATATGATGGCAGTTTCGGGTCAAGTCTCTTTCCGTCTCAATGCGAAGTTCAGGCTCTCCTTGACCAATCCCGATGGTATTCTTCACAGCACCCAGCGTGTGAAACATCGTAATGTGAGGAACATTCCATAACTGCTGCAGATATTTTCCTACCCGACCTGAAAGCCAGTAATGACTAAAGACTAAATCATAGTGTAGTCCATTATGCTCCCTGTAATTCTCCAGATTACAGGTAAACTCGGGAAGATAGGGATAGACGGCTAACTTACTTATCTCCTCGTCCTCACCTGCCGTGAGGTGAATAAGGCAAGCGTTCTGACCAAGGTTTATAACCTGAGGGTCTCTAGGGTCATGAACGCGGGTATAGATATCGACTAAATGTCCTTGTTTCCCTAGCTCGCGGGCAATCTCCCGGATATAGACACTCATACCTCCAGTATCTTTCGCTCCCAGATTTCCAACGGGACAGCTATGCACACTCAGCATGGCTATTCTCAGTTGACTAGCTAGCATCAGAGTTCTCTCCTTTCTAATGTCACTTGATGGTTATCTGGCACCTATACAGGGGGACTTCCCTTCCGCCCAGCTGGTATTTGTAGGTTTCGCCCCCTTTGAGAAAGTCGAATCTTTTTTTACCCTCGCGGATGCTCTCTTTGATACAGAGGACTTTACAAAGCAGCCCCACGCTTAAGGTGTTATATTGGGGATCATAGCCACTATTATAGAGATACACGCAATCATTGTAATCGAAGCACATAACCATAGCTGTGGGCACGGCGTCCAACTCGAGAATGCCCAACCTCAGCAGCCCAATCTTAGCCATAATGTCTCCCAGCGACCTGAAGAAAGATTCCATTCGGGCAGTCAGAAAAGCCGCTTTATCTTTTCTGCTCTTGGAAAACATCCTTAGGAAAGTATCCATAGCATTATTAACAGCCTCGCTATCCTTGGCAAAGTAATAATCTACCTTACCCGCCTCCGATAATCTCTTTAGTTTGCGTACCACTTCATGGCGTTGCTTTCCGGTCAATATTGATAGATATTCCTCCCAGGTAGAGGGTAAACACAGCACCACAGAAACGTCCTCTGGATAGCAAAGAATCTCACATCCTCGGTTCTCTGCTATCTCTACAAGGTGAGTGAGCACTGTAGAATCGGGCCTCAGAGGCCTTAAGTCCAGGTGATTAATACTCCTCTGCTTTAAATAATCAAGCAGGATGTTAAAGAACTCCCCCTCCATTTCTGGGGCAACAACGAAGTCAAGGTAATCACAGACATCAGCACTACCGATAAGAGAAGCCCCTCCTTCTCTCACCAAAAGTGGAGCAATGCCAATAATCTTTTCTCCTTGCCGTACCGTGCACAAACATAATTCAGCCCCGGAGCCAAATATCTGCCACCAGACCTTCAACCAAGCAGGCGAAACGAAGATTGAACTCCACCTCAAACGGTGGCCAGGGTCAGCATAACAGGAAGCAAGGCTATCAAAACTCTCTTGTGTAATGATATAACTCATATGTGCACACACCAATGTTCCTACATTGTTAGTTATATAGACCCCAGAGGCACAAGCATCCTCCGTCCGGTAATCCGATTGATATTCTCCACGCAGTCTCCGCCAGCAGGGGCGTCTGCATCGATTATATAGAAGGGAGATAGGAAACGAATATGGAACCCACGAGAAATCGAATTAAGCGCAACCCCACAAGGGCAAAAACAAAACATCTCTTGCTTCGTCAGCCTAATTTCCTATCTAATTCGGCGAACCCCAGCTTTGAGATGGAACCTCTTGCGTGTGAAGCAAGCGCTCTAATCACTGAGCTAACCGCCCAAAATCGTATTTATCTTGTCCCCAAGCCCATGTGAAAATCGACCAAAGCAAGAGGTCTTTTTGTTCACCTTCGGGCATAAAGACCTACCTCTGCCCCGCTCCTGAATTATATATAGTGGTGACAATGGCGTCAACTGTAACGAGGGTTGAGACGCCAAGTCGAAAATCCAGTCTCTTTACTCCTAGCCTAGGGAATTCCGTGTCCAACGAGGCAGTATTGGTAACTGAACACCGATCTCAAGATTTAGCTGCCTGATTTCATCCAACAATAAGATGCAATGTTCAATCAGTGATATTGGCCTAAAAACGAGGATGGGGAAACAGCCTCTCTGTGTTGAAATGTCATTCGCAAATATGGGACAGGCAACCCTAGGAGATCAGCTGCGCTTCCAAACGTAGACCAATACTCTCACCTTTTGCTTGCCGCATAAGGACTCGTTTTGAAGCTGAAAGCTCCTAAATCATAATTTATCAAATCGCCAAAGAGTTACTAAAGTACTATATAAAATGTGACAAAAGGGTGATAGACATACGTCACTATCTATCGGACAATAGACTCAAGTAGTCTTAAAACGTTTTCAGGAGGCTTGAGCAGATGCCGACAGTAATCGATGGTCAGACTTACTACAGAACCTCGGAACTATGTAAAATGGCTGGCATAAGCAAAGCCACTCTTTTCCGATGGCTTAACGTAGGTATCATTGGAGACGTAGTATATAAGGATAGAAGAGGATGGAGACTATTTACTGAGGGTGATATCGCTGGAATAAAAGCCGAAACCTCTAGGATGATGGCCACTCGTAGTGAGGTGATTCCCAAACCCGCGGATACTGTGCCACACATTCTCGTTATTGACGACGACCCGGTAGTTGGGCAACTCTTCAAGGACACCCTGCAAAAACATAAATACCAAGTGACAACTATCTGTGATAGCCGTGAGGCTTTGAAACTAATAACCAAAAGGCACTTTGATCTAATTTTCCTTGACCTCAAAATGTCGGAGTTTGATGGCAGCGAGCTCCTCCGCCGTGTGAGAGAGATGGACAATCATGCACAGGTAGCTATTATTACTGGCTATCCTAATAGCGAGCTAATGGACAGAGCCATGGAGCAAGGTCCTATCCTGGTGATGAAGAAACCTTTCGGGAGTGACGACGTACTCAAAGCGGTTCGCGCCTCTGTTTCGAGTGCGGGAATCATGAGCTCAAAAATGTCCTCGGGAGAAGTATGAAGAACAAACAAGAAACGAAGGGAATAAAAGAAATGTCAAGAGCAGAATGTGTCGCCTTCGCTAATCACAAGGGTGGTACAGGGAAGACCACTTCGTGCCTGAGTATCGCTGGCTATCTTGCCAAAAGCGGCAGCAAAGTGCTGGTGGTAGATTTGGACCCCCAGGCCAATGCGACATCAGGATTGGGCATTGACCTGATGGCACTGCAATGCTCGATATACGATGCGGTCTTAGGCCAGTGTGACGGTCATGAAGGTGTGCCAATAACTCGGGTGATACTGGAGACTGATGTGGAAAACCTCCATGTAGCACCCGCGGAATTCGATTTGGGTGTGGCAGAGGTCTTCATGCAGCGTGCCAAAGATAGGGCTGGCATATTGAACCGCATTCTAGAAGAGGTTAGACCCTTGTACGACTATATACTCATCGATGTGCCTTCAAGCTCAGGCCTGTTGATGATTAACGGCCTGTGTGCCGCAAACTCGGCAGTGGTGCCACTCGACCCCAGTATCTTCTCTCTGGAAGCCTTAGACAATCTCAAAGCATCTTTCCATGATGTGAAGCAGATAGCTGGACATTCTGTCAATCAAATCACCTGCGTTTTGATTCGATATGTCAAACCCAATGTATTCTCAAGAATGCTTCACAAACGCAATGCATCACAAGAGGTCGAGGAAAGACTGAGAGCAATGTTCCACACGGTATTTGTGGTTCCGGAGTCTGTAGAAATCTACAGGGCACAGCGCCAAGGGATCCCCATATCACACTATGCTCCCAGAAGCCGAGTTGGAAAGGCGTATGCAAAAATTGCCAGGAGTATAAGTCTCAATGGTAATCAAAAATCAAACCTAGTCGAATTTGAACAACTAAGGAGGCAAAATGGTGGATAACAGAAGAAGGTACCAATGCCAGTCGCAAATCAGATTTTAGACAAGTTCGAAACAAATTAAGGAGGTACAACATGGCTAAAATGAAAGAGGTACGCAAACCTGGTCGTTCGGTCCTGTTCCAAGATGACGACGGTGACGGTGACGGACGGCCGCAAGACGACAGTGCGCTGGAAATCGAAAGAGGTGAAATCGACCTCGGCACTGACATCAAAGCTCAACTACGCTCATTGCTGGATGCACTGAAGGTTGCCAAAGACGGCGATTTTTCGGTCAGACTCCGGACTACAAAGAACGGGGTAATGAGCGAAATAGCGGAGGCGTTTAATGATGTCATCGGTTTGAATGAAAAGACAGCAAACGAGCTTGCCCGGATTAGCAAGTTTATTAGTGAAGAGGGAGAGATGACAGAACGTGTTTCGCTGGGAGCAGTCGCTGGTTCATGGGCAAGTCAGGCTGATTCAGTTAATGCACTCATCAATAACCTGGCCCAACCTACCGGTGAAGTCGGCCGTGTCATCGCGGCCGTGGCCGAAGGCAATCTGACGCAGAAGATGGAGCTGGAGGTTAGAGGGGTGCCCATAAAGGGTGAGTTCTTGCGCATAGCCACAACGACCAACACCATGGTAGACCAGCTCAGCTCGTTTGCCTCGGAAGTAACCAGGGTTGCCAGGGAGGTTGGCGGTGAAGGAAAGCTTGGAGCTCAGGCTGAGGTCAAGGGTGTATCCGGCACATGGAAAGATTTGACTGACAATGTGAACATGCTGGCGGAGAATCTGACAAACCAGGTGAGGAATATTGCCCAGGTGAGCACTGCCATAGCTAACGGAGACCTGAACCAGAAAATCACCGTTGAGGCCAAGGGAGAGATACTACAGTTAAAGGAGACTCTCAATACCATGGTGGACCAGTTGAATACCTTTGCCTCGGAGGTGACCAGGGTTGCCAAGGAGGTTGGCGGTGAAGGAAAGCTTGGAGCTCAGGCTGAGGTCAAGGGTGTATCCGGCACATGGAAAGATTTGACTGACAATGTGAACATGCTGGCGGAGAATCTGACAAACCAGGTGAGGAATATTGCCCAGGTGAGCACTGCCATAGCTAACGGAGACCTGAACCAGAAGATCACCATTGAGGCCAAGGGAGAGATACTACAGTTAAAGGATACTCTCAACACGATGGTAGACCAGCTCAACGGGATTACCGGTGGCATAAACAGCGTAATGGACTTGGTAGGTGAAGGGAATCTAACGAGAATAATCGAAGTTGAGGCGGCTGGTGACTTCGCCTCCATGGTAGACGGCATCAATGACACCATAAGGAGTCTGCGACGAATTGTCGCCGATCTCAGGGAAGTGGGAGTCAATGTTGGTGCAGTGTCACAGAATATGCTGAGTGCCGGCCAGGAAATGAATGCGATGGTAACGCAGCTCTCCTCATCCGTGGAGCAAATCGCCGATGGCGCCAAAGCTCAGGCAGAACAGATAGCTGGAGCGTCCAAGGAAAGTGAAGCTGTCGGTGAGATAGCTTCCAGAACGCTGGACAGGGTAGAAAGCATGGACGAAATGGCTGAAACTGCCAGCAAAGCCACAGTAGAAGGCAGCAAATCCATGGAGGATGCCATCAAGAACACCGAACTCATGCTCCAGGGCTCTATTGAGTCTGTGGCCAGCATTGAATCGCTGAGCCAGAGGAGTGAACAGATTCAGGAGATTGTTGACGTGATTCGAGATATAGCCGCACAGACCAACATCCTGGCTATCAATGCTGCCATCGAGGCGGTCCGTGCCGGTAGACAGGGCAAGGGCTTTGCCGTTGTCGCCGAGGAAGTAAAGAGCCTGTCTGGCGACAGCAAAACCCAGGCCAAACAGATATCAGACGTGGTTCAGTCTGTGTTGAAAGAGACGGGAGAGACCGTCACTACCATCAAGACCATGGGGGAGAATGTCTCAGCCGGGCGACAGTCGATTGAGCAGACATCGGAAGCCTTCAGCGACATCAGACGCTCAGTCGAGAGCACTTCCGAGACGGCAAAGGGAATCTCGGAGTCTGTGGCTGAGCAGAAGAGGAGCACCGACGCGGTATCCCAGAGCCTGGACCGAATCAGCGGCATTGCCACTGACACATCAACCGCGGGCTCGCAGCTGGCTGATAGCGCCAGAAGTCTCCTCGAGAGGATGCAGGAGCTCAATTCCACTGCCTCAACCCTCGCCGGCATGGCGCAAAACCTCCAGCAAACGGTGGCGCAGTTCGAAGTTGGAGAAGAGACGCCGGCCAGACAACCGGCTGTAGAAGAGGCATCAGCCCGACCAGCGCCGGCCGCCCTTTCAGCCAGGCCGAAGAGCGCTCCACGCCCGCCGTCCAGAAAGACCGCCAAGGCAAAGGTTTAGATAGATGCAGTAAACGGAGGTAGAGTTATGGTAGATCAAGTAGACCAAGCCGCCATAGAGGACGTTGAGGAGGAAGAGTTCGAACAGGACCAGTATCTTGTCTTCAGGGTCAAGTCGCAGGAATTTGGCGTGCGGGCACTACAGGTTCAGGAGATTTCCTCCGTACTAGGTACAACAGAGGTCCCCAATGCACCGCTATACGTCGAAGGTATCCTAAACCTGCGCGGACGCCTGGTGTCGGTCATCAATTTCCGCAAGAAGTTCGGCTTTGAACCAAAAGAGCGCGATGAAGATACTCGTATCCTCATAGTAGAACACGGCGGTTTTCCCATCGGGATTCTCGTCGACAGTGTGGAAGAGGTGATCAAGATTCCTGACGAGGAAGTACAAGGATTGCCTACGTCAGCTACCACTACGGTGTTGGCAGAAGAAGAGTACATAAGCGGTGTGGGGGTGCTGGACAGCCGACTGGTCATACTGCTGGATATCGACAAGGTGTTGACCAAGACCGAGCTGATGGAAGCGAGCGCAATGGAACAAGCGATAGATGACGTGCGGGCAAGGGAGAACACCCTTGAGAGCCAAAGCCAGGAAAGGGACACTGTACAGTCTGCTGACACGGTGGAAAGCGCAGGAGAAGTGGTAGACACTGTCCTCGCTAAGAAAGCGCCAGAGAAGGCTCAAAACAGGGAGATCGACATGGTGCGTCCTGCTGGCACGGTGAAAATTAGACGCGAAACGGTGAAAAGCACAGGCAAAAAGGAGGCAGAATAATGGCAACAATACTGATCGCCGATGACGCTTCCTTCATGAGGGGCACCTTGAAATACATCGCTGAGAGTGCCCATCATGAGGTCGTCGGTACAGCCAAGGAAGGCAAGGAAGCTCTGGAGATGTACACAAAACTCAAACCGGACCTGGTGTTCCTGGATATCCTGATGGACGGCATAGACGGCATTACAACGTTAAAGGCCATCAGGAAACAGGACCCAGAGGCAAAGGTTGTCATGGTGACCGCGTTGGGCCAGGAGCACAAGCGACAAGAGGCCCGGCGGCTCGGAGCCTCCGGGTACATCAGGAAACCTTTTAAGCAGGAAGAGATCACCGATGAGATCAACAGGATCCTATCGAATGGGGAATGATGAATGCGGATTGTGGATTGGAATGACAGATTCCGCACTCCGCACTCCGCACTCCGCACTCGTAAGGGTGTTGGTCGCTGATAATTTGAGTTCTATGAGGAAGTATTGGAAATGAGACATTCCGCAATCCGAAATCCGCAATCCGCACTCATAAGGGTGTTGGTCGTCGATGACTCCAGCTTTATGAGGACATCGCTGACGCACATTCTAAAATCGGATAAGTCGGTAGATATTGTCGGCACTGCTGCTGACGGGGAAGATGCCATCCGACAGGTAAAGCAACTCAGCCCGGACGTCGTACTCCTTGACATCGAGATGCCGGGGATGGATGGACTTGCCGCGCTGGCGCACATCATGGCCGAGTGCCCAACCCCGGTATTGATGCTCAGCGGGCTCAGCAAAAGAGACGCCGCCATCGCCATCAAGTCCCTTGACCATGGCGCCGTGGACTTCATCTCAAAGCCATCCGGCGTCATCTCATTCGATATCGACAAATTAAGCAGTGAACTCATTACCAAGGTCAAGACAGCCGCCAGTGCCAGGTTGCACAAAATCGACCTTCGCCTGCCCGACGAGTCTTATCAGCGCGGACGGCCTAAGCTGGAGACCAGAAAAAGCATTGTCATCATCGGAGCATCAACCGGCGGGCCTGCGGCTGTAGCCGAAGTCCTATCTGCACTTCCGCGAGATATTTCAACCGCGATTATCGTCATTCAGCACATGGGGCCACAGTTTGTGCCCTCCTTTGTGCAACGCTTGCAGTGGGGATGCTCACTAAATATCTCAATCGCCAGAAAAGGCCAGACCATATCCCCGGGCCGTGCCTTGATTGCCCCCGGCGCCTATCACACCAGGACTGTACAAAATGGCCATACCAAGAAAATACGCTTGAGCGGGCAAGCATCACCCAATCGCGTTTGCCCCTCTGTGGATTATGCTATGGAATCGGTTGCCAACGCCTATGGTGAAGGTGCCCTCGGGGTGCTCTTGACCGGGGTTGGCACAGATGGCGCCAGAGGTATGAAAGCTATCAAGGATGCAGGCGGCCGCACAATTGCTCAGGATGAATCATCCTGCGTTGTCTTTGGCATGCCCAAGGCTGCTATTGAAATTGGGGGTGTCGACGAGGTTGTACCCCTGTCTCGAATAGCCCAAACAATTTTGAGGATGATATGAATCAAATGCGAAATGGGGAACGCGAAATGAGGAATAAAGAGCTCCAGCAACGGACAAAAGGCTTTGCCTTGAGGGTAATAAGCCTGGTTGAGGCGCTGCCCAGGGGACGGACGGCGGATGTGGTCGGTGGGCAATTACTGCGAGCCGGAACCTCAGTTGGAGCCAACTACCGCGCGGCCTGTCGTGCCAAATCGCCTGCGGATTTTATTTCCAAAATGGGAACAGTGGAAGAGGAGACCGACGAATGTCTGTTCTGGATGGAACTTCTCGTTGAGGCGGGACTGATTGATGCACAGCGTCTGCAAGATTTGATGAACGACGCAAATCAGATTCTAGCAATGACTGTCTCCTCAATCAAAACCACGAGAAAAAGGAAGGATGCGCGATGACAAACTCCGCATTCCGCAGTCCGCACTCCGAAGGGGGAGGGGAAATGGTGGATAGGGACAGGCTCGACCTCTTCATGTTCATGGGTGACTACCTGAACGATGCCAAAGAGGGCTTTCAAAAAGCCGACAACGCTCTTCTGGCGTTGGAGAAAGACCACACCCAAACGGGGCGACTGGATGAGATATTCAGGGCTGTTCACAGCCTTAAGAGCTCGTCAGCCATGCTGGAGTTTTCAGACATTGCCGAGCTGGCTCACGCCTGCGAAGACCTCCTAGACCGCGTGCGCAAGCATGAACTACCGGTTACCAGGCAAATCATCGATGTGCTCTTCGAAGTAGTGGATACGCTGCAAACCATGGTCAACCAACGCGCCGAAGGGAAGAAGGGCAAACCGACTGCGGATTGGGGAGTGCGAATTGCAGAATTGAAGGAAAAATTCATGGCACAAGAGCCAGAAACGGCGAAAGGGCCAGGGGGCGAGTTCGCCGATTCGCCGTCCCGCTGCTTCCCCGCTGCACCCTCCATACCGACAATTGAGAAGATTGAGACCGTGAGGGTCAATGTTGACGTGTTGGATTCTCTTTTTGACCTCGTAGGGGAACTCATCATCACCAAGAATCGTATTAACAGTATCGCCAGCAATATTCCTTCCGACGCGGTGCAGAAAGAGCTGAAACCGGCACTCGCTGCAATGGACCGCATGGTCAGCGAATTACAGAGTAATGTCTCTGCAGCGCGCCTGGTTCCCATGAACGAGATCTTCCAGAGATTCCCCAGAATGGTGCGCGATTTGGCCAGAGATGCACACAAGGAAATAGAGCTTGTCATTGAGGGTAATGAAATAGAATTGGACAAAAGCGTGCTGGACGCTATCAGCCAGCCGCTGATTCATCTCTTACGGAACGCGGTGGACCACGGTATCGAACCTGCCGAGACCCGGCAGAAGCATAACAAGAAGCATCAAGGCACCATCACGCTTAAAGCCAGGAGGACCGAGAACCACGTCTTGATTGATGTGGAGGATGACGGCGGTGGCATCGACATCAGGCGCACGAAGGAAATGCTGGTCGCAAAAGGTCTCATATCACCTGAAGAAATTGAATCGCTGGAAGACAGAGATGTCCTTGACTTGCTCTCCAGGCCGGGGTTCACCACTGCGGAACGGGTGACCGACCTGTCAGGGCGAGGTGTGGGACTGGATGTGGTACAAACCTCGGTCAAGGCCTTAGGCGGGACAGTCGAGGTGGCAACCAAAAAGGGCAAAGGCACCCGGTTCACTCTCAAATTGCCCCTGTCCACTGCAATTATGCAAACGTTGATGGTGGGAGTTGGTGACCACGTCTTCGCCATTCCTTCCGACCTTGTCCTGGAAATACTTGAAATCAATCCCCAAGACCTCAAAGAGGTTCATAACGAACGGGTATTGGTCCGGCGTCAAGAGGTCATCCCTTTTTCCAAGCTGAGCGATGTCTTGAACATCCCCACCCGGGAAGACCAAGAGAAGCCCCTCGGACTCATCATGCACATTGGCGACAGGTCCATCAGCCTGGGAGTGGATACGGTGGTGGGACAAGCTGAGAATGTCATCAAGCCTTTTGACTCCATCGCACAACAATTTAGAGGTTTCTCGGGAGGCACCATTCTGGCGGATGGCCAGGTGGCGCTCCTGTTGGATGTCCCGGTGTTACTGAACCTTGAAAAATTGACAGAGGAGGTATTATCAACATGAACAACGAAAAATTTGTTTCAGAAGAACAATTGGATTTCCTGCGTGAAATGATGAACGTTGGGGCGGGGAACGCGGTCACCGCACTATCGCAGATGCTTCAGCGGGAGGTGAATATGGATATACCCGCCGTTCGCATTCTTCCGGCCCCACAGGTGTCCCCAATCCTCGACAATCCTTCTCTACCTGTCACATGCGTGAGAATGGGCATGGTCGGTGATGCCACCGGGGACCTGTTTTTCATCGTGCCGGATGAACACAAGGCAAGCCTGATACATTTGGTACAACAGGCTACCCCGGGACCCAAGGATACAGGCACTGCTGGGGGACGCTCCATAATAACAGAGATTGGCAATATCGTTGCCGGAGTTTATATGAGAGCCATTCATGACTTCTGCAAATTGAATATTTATCACACCCTGCCGGCCCTGAAAATCGACATGCTTCAGTCCCTTCTTGATGGATCAATTGCAGCAATGAGCCACCAAGCTCAAATTGCCTTCATAATAGAAAACGTGTTCGTTGTGGAGGAACACCGTATCAGGACCTTTTTCTTAATACTACCTCCTGCGAGTTCTGTACAGAGACTCGTGGATTCAATGGGACAAGCAAAGATGGCACTAGCATAAAGGATGAATCGATTACGGAGCGGAAACTGCGGAATGGCAAATGAAAAATCCAAAATTGAAATCTAAAATCGAGGTCAAAATGGGAGAAGGGGTCATAACAAGGGCGCCACACACTATCTCGTCCTTGGGGCTGGGGTCCTGTGTGGCAGTTATCCTTTACGATACCCAACAGAGAATTGGGGGGATGGCTCATATTATGCTACCTGACTCTGGCAGCCTCAATGGCTCGCAGCCCTCGTACAAGTGTGCTGACACGGCAATTGTCACCTTGATACAGGGCTTGCTGGACCGCGGGGCTGCTCGCCGCTATCTGGTAGCCAAGATAGCCGGTGGGGCACGAATGTTTGCCAATTACGGCAAGCTGGACAATGGCATCGGAGCCCAGAACATTATGACCATCAAGCGCATCATGAAAGCGGAACGAATAAGGCTAATAGGCCAGGATACCGGCGGTCACCACGGCCGCAGCATCCAGTTCCATCTGGATTCAGGAAAAGTGCTTGTGACAGCTATCGGCAAGCAGACCAAGGAAATCTAACAAATGCAGAATATCAGTCGGCAGTCAGTAGTCAGCAGTCGGAGCGGAAAACTAATGCCAAAAATACAGAGAGAGGTAAGAAAGATGAGAAACACTGGCGGAAGTAAGAAACAGCTTGTTGCGGAACTGGAAACCCTGCGATCGTATCTGGCAGAACTTGAGGAGTCACAAGCCAAGCGCGAGTGGACAGAACAGTTGCTCACGACTTTGTTCGCTACTTCACCAATTGGCATCTACATTGCTCAGGAAAGGCAGTTCCAGTCTGTTAGCCGCGAGTTCGCACAAATTATCGGCTACAGTCATAATGAATTGATAGGCATACACACCTTAAGCATCGTCCATCCTGAGGACAGGAACACGGTCAGGGAAAGTGCTGTGAAGATGTTGAAGGAAGAAAGGTCTTCCTCATATGAGTTCAGGGTCATCACAAAAGGTGGGGAGACGAGATGGGTTATGGAGACAGTTGCCTCCACCCAGTACCAGGGAAGACGAGCAGTTTTGGGAAACTTCATGGACATCACCGAGCGCAAGCAGGCAGAGGAGGAGCTTAAAAAGGCACATCGAGAACTAAAAGGGGCTATTGCTCAACTAGTGCACACTGAAAGGATGACCGCCTTAGGTGAACTTACCGCGGGCATAGCCCATGAGTTAAACCAGCCCTTAAACAACATAAAAATCGCATCCCAGGATTTGCTACACGACATCAATAAGAATAGGTTAGATATAAATACATTACCTCAAGATCTAGAAGATGTGGTCAGACAGGTCAACAAAATGGCAGAAATAATTGACCATATGCGTGTCTTTACACGACGCCTCGACGGTCTGAGTAAGGAAGAAGTAGATATTAACCAGACTATAAATAGTGTATTTATGCTTTTTGGCGAGCAGTTGAGGGTACATAATATAGAGGTGATAAAGGATTTGGCTCCTGATTTACCCAAAGTCTTAGGGGACCCTACTAGCTTAGAGCAAGTGTTCATGAATCTGACGTGCAATGCTCAGAATGCAATAGAAGATTTCAGGAAAACGGGAAGAAGGCTTGAGATAAAAAGTCTTGTGAATAACGAAAAGGAAGTAGCTATTTCCATTAAGGATAATGGCGGAGGCGTGCCCCTAAATGTCAGAAATCGTATATTTGAACCGTTTTTCACCACTAGACGGCCTGGACAGGGAACAGGGTTAGGTTTAAGTATTACTAGAAAAATAATAGAGGAGCACAACGGAAGGATTGAGTTGGAGGTGGAAGAAGGGAAAGAGAGTACATTTACAGTAATCTTACCCACCGTGGGTAAGGAGAGGAAATTAAATGCCAAAAGAAAAAGTAAAAGTGTTGCTAATAGAAGATGATGAGACGGCACGGAACTTGTTAAAGCGAGTGATCGACAAGGAGGGGTATGAGACGCTTGTTGCATCTGATGGATATGAAGGCGTGAATCTATTTAGGAGTGAGAAACCAGATATTGTGATTACTGATATGCAGATGCCTCGTATCAATGGGATGGAGGTTATGCACACGATAAAGGATATATCACCATCAACAGAGGTAATATTGATTACTGCCTATGCCGACTACGACACCGCTATTCTTGCTTTACAACAGGGCGCGCTAGATTACCTAAGAAAACCGGTAGACCTGGACCAGCTTATACTTAGCCTGGGACGTGCCATGGAGAAAATCATAGAGAGGAGAAAAATAAATATCGACCCCAGTCTTCTAATTTTAGACGATGACAAAAACACAAGGGACAGATTAGCCAGAACTTTCGAAAAGGAAGGTTATGAGGTGTTTACAGGTGCAAATGGTGAGGAAGGAATAGAACTATTCTCTCAGAACAAAATCGATATTCTATTAGTGGATATAAAAATGCCCAAGAAGGATGGTATAGAAGTTCTCCACGAGGCAAAAAAGGTCTCTAAAGATTGTGAAGTAATCATGATGACGGGATACGGTGACGAAAATAGTGCCATTCAAGCTATGCGTAATGGCGCAATAAACTATATTCGTAAGCCCATAGATCTCGACCAACTGGGCCTAGCTGTTCGGAAAGCAGCAGATAAGCAACGATTACAACGCGCCTATCTTTATAAAGCACGCGCATTGGAATTAGCCCAACAAATTATTGCTAAAATAACTAGGGGGAAAGAACTTGTAGTCGAGCTGCAAGATGGCTCACGAGCAGAAGCTCGGAATTTTGCTTCAAGTCTAATAAATACCGCACCTATCCCCTTCGTATTGATAGATAGAGATATGAACGTGGACTTTGTAAGTGGATATTTCGTTAGGTTATATGGATATGCACCGAAACGGATTGAAGACGATTTTATTCAAAAATTGGGCTTAAAACATGTTGGAATCGAAAGGGTGAGGCATGGTATACGTAAAGCTTATAAGTCGGAAGAATCGAAAATAGTCAGCATACCTATAGGTGAGCAAAAACAAATCCTCGTGATTAAGGTCTCTCTAATAACTGACAGAGGAACGAAAGAAAGGGTCTTAGCCATAATCGGCGGAGGTAGATAGAAATGGAAAGGACTGTGCTAATTGTTGATGACGACCGTATGATATGTAAGGAGTTGGAGAAGGAATTGAGACGTAATTTTTTCTCCACTTACAGTGCATATACGAGTAGAGACGCATTAGAGATGCTAAATAAGGAAAAAATAGACATTATCTTGCTTGACATCCGCATGCCTGATACAGACGGCTTGGAACTTTTAAAACAAGTCAAAGACAAACAGGCAAGTTGCGAAGCAATAGTAATCACTGGCTATGGCTCTCAAGAGGTCGCAATACAAGCACTACAAAGGGGGGCGATTGATTATTTAGAAAAACCAATCCAGTATGATGAATTGAATGCTGCTTTGGGACGAGCGCTAGAAAAGTTAGCCGAGAAAGAAGAGTTAACCTATCGGAATTCAGTTCTTGTAGTGGATGACGATGAGAAATTTACTCGAAAGCTAAGAAGATTCTTAGAAAAAGAAGGATATGATGTCTTTACTGCGTACGCTGGAAACAAAGGATTAGAAATTATCAATAATGAAAAAATTGATGTTATTTTATCAGACATAAAGATGCCTGTTATGGGCGGTATTGGGCTTTTAGAAAAGGCGAAGAAGCTTCATCCAGATATGGAAGTAATAATGATAACAGGTTATGGAGATGAAGAAAACGCAATAGAATCGCTACGCAAGGGGGCTATAAATTATCTTCGGAAACCTATAGACCTTGAGGAACTCCGTATAGCCATTGAAAAAGCAATAGAGAGGATAAGCCTTCATAGGAATTGTCTCTACCGCAATCGTGAGCTAAAAATAACCGCAGAAATAACCTCAAAGATGAACAAGGAACTGGAGAAAAGAATTGAGGAGAGAACACATGAGCTTTCGCAAACCCAAGCTCAACTGTTCCAGACTTCTAAATTAGCTACATTAGGTGAGGTGTCTGCTGGTTTAGCTCATGAACTAAATCAGCCGCTAACAGGTATTTCCCTCGCTGTCACCAATGTCAGAAAGTCAATCGAAAGGGAACTCTTAACAGAAGAAGAAATCAAAGAAGCTATACAGGACATCGAAAACAACGTTCGGAGAATGTCCAATGTTATCACGCACATTCGTACCTTTGCCAGACAGGATACACTCAAGTTTCGCCAGATGGACGTAAATAAGAGCGTTGAGAGCGCGTTGAGCCTCTTAGGCGAACAGCTACGCCTCCGTGAGATCGAAGTAATTAAGGAATTGGCTCATGATTTACCTACGATAGTAGGCGAGCCTTATCAAGTTGAACAGGTTGTGGTCAACATCATATCAAATGCACGGGATGCTCTCAACGAGAAGGGAAAATGGGACCCAAAGAGGATAGAGGGTTGGTCAAAGAAATTGGAAATTAGGACTTCATCAAAAGGAAAGTGGGTGTGTGTAGATATTTCAGATAATGGCGTTGGGATGTCTGCCGAGACAGAACAAAGAATGTTTGACCCTTTTTATACCACAAAAGAAGTAGGTAAAGCAACCGGGCTGGGTATGTCTATCAGCTATGGAATAATTCAAAGCCATAGGGGAAGGATAGATGTGGAAGCAGAAGAGGGAAAAGGGACAACAGTCTCCGTCAAACTTCCTATACAAGTGGAGGAAGACTGATATGACGGATAAGATATTGGTGGTCGATGACGAAGAGACCGTTCGTAAAAACTTAGAAAAACTTCTCAGGTCGGATGGTTACGAGGTTCTCACAGCAGAGAATGGGGAACAAGGCTTAGATATATTTCAGAAAGTGAAAGACGAAAAACAAGGCCCTATCAAAGTAGCTTTAGTGGATATCAGGATGCCCGGTATAGATGGAATCGAAGTGCTAAAGAGGATAAAAGAGAGTGTGCCGCAGACGGAAGTGATCGTTATTACAGGGCACGGGGCAATTGAATCAGCTATCCAAGCTTTAAGAATGGGAGCTTTTGAGTATATCACTAAACCAATAGAATATGATGAACTGGCTTTGGGTATTTCCCGTGCCTTAGAAAAACAGAATATCATCGCCGAGCGCAAGCGGGCGGAGAAGCAACTTAAGAACGCCTATGGGGAGCTTAGGGATACCCATGTGCAGCTTGTTCAGGCAGGCAAGATGGCAGCAATGGGGGAGATGGCGGCAGGCGTTGCCCATGAACTGACCCAACCGCTGCTCGGCATAAAGGGCTTTGCCACCGCTATGCTTGAAGATATGAAAGGCTACCTCCTGGAGCAGCCATCAACAGTTCCAGGCATGAAAGCTCGTAAGGAACGCGCAGTGAATGACCTTGAGACAATTCTGCAGCAGACGGACCGCATGGCGGCAATCGTGAATAACGTGCGCGACTTTGCCCGTGCCTCGGGGACAAAAATGGAGCTGCTGGATATCAACCAACCCATCGAAAATGCGTTGATGTTATTTTCTGAACAGCTTCGCCTTCACAATATTGCAATAGAGAAGAATCTGGCCCAGGGTTTGCCCCAGGTGATGGGCAATTCCAACCAGTTGCAACAGGTGTTCATTAATCTGATTGCCAACGCCCGTGATGCAATAGATGCCAAAGGGAACACCGGCCACTTGGTAGTGAGCACTATTGTGTCGCCTGCGGATGGCTCTGTCCGCATAGAGTTTCAGGATGACGGAATCGGGGCGGATGAGGAAACAACAAGCAAGATGTTCCAGCCCTTCTTCACTACCAAGCTTGCGGCCAAAGGCACCGGCCTTGGACTGTCCATCATTGCCCGAATCATTGAGCAGCACGGAGGGACAATCGACGTGCAGAGCAAGGTAGGACGGGGCTGCAAATTCAACATTCGTCTGCCCGTGGGCGCTGGGGAAGGGGATGGAACGGTGAAGGGGAAAACGGAGAAACGGAGATGAGGAGAATATGAGCCCCAAAAACTCAAAATCTATGAAATCCGGAGCCGGCCGAATCCTCATTGCCGATGACGAGGAAATCGCCCACTTGACGCTGAAGCGGCTGCTTGAACCCGAGGGATATACCATCGATTCGGCTTACGGGGGGATGGAAGCTCTAGACGAGCTTGACAGCGGTTATGACCTCTTTATCTTAGATGTTCGAATGCCGGATATGGACGGCATCGAGGTGTTGCGGGAAATCAGACAAAGACAGCTTGCTATCGAGGTGTTGATACTCACCGGCTACGCTACCCTCGAATCGGCAACGCAGGCGTTGAGTTACGGTGCCCGGGCTTATGTCATGAAACCGATAGAGAATATTGCTGAATTCAAGAGCAAAATTGGTGAGGCAATACACGCATCCCAGCTTGCTCGCGATAACAGGCAGTTCTATGATGCCATCATTTCAGGTCAGATCGGTTCACTCGTAATTGGTGGCAAGTCCCTTCGGGTGCCTGTCATTCGCATGGAAGTCAAGGAAATTTTCCAGCGATTGATGGAGGTGATACGCGATGGCGTTGTCTTCCTGGATTTCGACGGCAACATCACATTCGCCAATGTTAATTTCGCCCAAATGCTTGGCGAGTCATACCGAAAGTTGCTGGGGGCACGCCTTGAATCCTACGTAGTGGAAGAATATCAGGACAAGATAATAGAGGTTTTTACTCGACTCACCAGTGGCGAGGTTGCTGTCAGCATCCCGGCTCAGCTCAAGACCAGCTACGGCCGCATCATATCTGTCATCATCAGCTCATCGCCCATCTACTACCAAATGGAATATCGCGGTATAGCCATGGTCATTTCGGACATCACTGAGATGGGCAAGGTTAGAGAAAAAGTGGAACTCATGGCAAATCTGGTGGAAAACGCCCAACACGATATGATGCTTATCGCAAATTCTGAAGGGCAGATTATGGAATGTAACTCTTTAGCCCGAAGCTCCTTTGGCTATTCTCAGAGCCAAATGCTGGGGTTGAATATGGGCGTCCTCTTTAAGAGCAGGGGAGATAAGCGCTGGGAAGAGATTATAGATTCTGCCAAACTGGGCTTGAGTTGGCGGGGAGAAATCCTGGGAGCTACCAAGGATGGGAAGGAGTTCCCTGTCGAGATAACCGTCAGCAAGCCTCCAAGCAAGGTGGATAGCGACGGGAGCATTATTTGCTTTGTGCGGGATCTTACCGAGCGTAAGCGAGCCGAAGAGGCAGAGGCACGAATAGAGGAACTGGAGGGGGAACTGAGCTCGCTGGAAAGACTTTCCGGTTCCGGGCAGATCTCGGTTACGGCAAGCATGCATGGCGCGGCCCCTCTGGAACAATCCCACCCGGATGTTTTCGGAGGGCTCACCCAGCAGTACGAAAAACTACTGGATTTGGCTCTGGAGAATCGTGCCTTTAAAGTAGACCACAATATTTCAAAAGGGCTGCGTACTCTGGCTCAAGAGTTGGGCTCTGTGAGAGCCGGGCCGCGCGACGTCTTTGACATATACAGGAAGGTGGTGAAAAGAAAAAAGGAGGATGGTACGGTTCAGAAGGTGAATGCTGTTTTGGAGGAAGGGCGGCTAACGGTTCTTGAACTGATGGGCTATCTTGTCTCCTACTACCGCAACTACGCATCTAAGGAACCGACCGTTTCACAAAAGGAGGAAGCTAATGATGATAATATCCAAACGAAAAAAGGAGAGGAAAAATGAATAAATACAGATTGAAGCTGTATGTCACAGGGCAGACCCCCAGGGCTGAACGTGCTATCGCCAACATGCGGCACATCTGCGAGGTAGAGCTGGGTGGACAATATGATTTAATAATCATCGATGTTCTGGAGGACCCGCAGTTGGCCGAAGACGAGAAGATACTGGCCACTCCCACACTGGTCAAGGAATTGCCGGCGCCACTTCGCCGCCTTATCGGCGACCTGTCCGATAATGAAAAGGTGCTGCTGGGGCTGGATATAGTAGCTGCATCGCCAGCGCAGACACCGCAAGGAGGAAACAAATGAGAACAAAGCAACGATCTAGCGCACTTAAAAAAATGAAAACTGGCATAGATGGTTTTGACCTCATTTGCCAGGGTGGCCTGCCCAGAGGTCGCACTACTTTGGTATCCGGGACTGCCGGTAGCGCAAAAACGATATTTGCTGCCCAATTCCTGTCCATAGGAATCAGGAGACACAAAGAAACCGGTGTGTTTGTCACCTTTGAAGAGACTCCTGCTGATATCAAAAGTAATATGCTGGGCTTTGGCTGGGACATCGAGAAATGGCAAAGAGAAGGCAAGTGGGCATTTGTCGATGCATCACCCGAGCCGGGGCAGGAGACCATCGAAATTGGAAGCTACGATCTGGGAGCGCTACTGGCCAGACTGGAACACGCAGTTAAGAAGGTAGGCGCCAGCCGGGTTGCCCTTGATTCACTGGGGGCCATCTTTAGCCAGTTTACCAGCGTAGCAACTCTGCGCCATGAGATGCTTCGAATTGTGTGGGCGCTGAAAAGAATGGGCGTGACCGCGGTGCTGACTGCGGAGCGGACTCAGGAATACGGCGAAATCGCCCGGTACGGCATAGAAGAGTTCGTTGCTGACAACGTCATCATCCTCCGCAATGTCCTGGAAGAAGAGAAACGGCGGCGTACTGTGGAAATTCTCAAGTTCCGGGGAACCTCACATCAGAAGGGAGAGTACCCTTTCACCGTAGTACCTGCTGAAGGCATCATCGCTATTCCGCTCTCGGCGATGGAACTGAAGCAGAAGTCGTCGACTGTCCGCGTTTCATCTGGCAACTCAGAACTGGACGAAATGTGCGGTGGCGGCTTCTTCCGTGATTCTATTATTCTGGTGTCCGGTGCTACCGGTACTGGAAAGACGTTGCTGGTGACCCAATTCATAGCCGGTGGCGCCAGAAATCAGGAAAAGTGCCTGTTACTGGCCTTCGAGGAAAGCAGGGAACAGCTCTTCCGTAATGCTACCGGGTGGGGAATGGATTTTGCAAAGATGGAGAGGGAGGGGTACCTGAAGGTGATTTGTGAGTACCCTGAAGTCATGGGATTGGAAGACCATCTCATCAAGATGAAGAGAGATATTGCCAAATTCAAACCCACTCGTCTGGCTGTGGACAGTCTTTCGGCACTGGAACGCGTTTCTACAGAGAAAGGATTCCGCGAGTTTGTTATTGGCCTCACTTCTTTTACCAAGCATGAGGAGATTGCCGGGATGTTCACATCTACCACCCCCACTCTCCTGGGCGGAACTTCCATCACTGAAGCGCATATCTCCACAATCACCGACTCCATTGTTCTGCTGCGCTACGTTGAGATGTACGGAGAAATGCGCCGCGGTCTCACCGTGCTCAAGATGCGTGGCTCCAAGCATGATAAGAACATAAGAGAATTCAGCATTAATTGCGAAGGAATTCACATCGGCAGGCCATTCCGCGACGTCTCCGGCATACTGTCAGGCAATCTTACCCATTTCCGACCGGAAGAAATCGAGCGGGTAGTCAATATGTTCGATGAGGCGGAGGCTGTTGTGTGAACAAAGGGCTGAATATGGTCGCTCGGGCATTGTTAGCAGGCATGGTGGCAACTAATGGACACCAAGCGTGGATATGCAGGGCGATTGTGCAGGTGACACGATGAGACTCAGGGGAATTTGAGAAGTCATGAAAATCAGCGAGGAACAACTGATTCAGGATAGGGTAATAGATCTTCGAGAGAATACGGACTTTACATCCGCTCTCTTTGAGAGTCTAGTAGGATACGCCATTATCGCCGCCGATTTTGGCGGTAACATAATTGCCTATAACAACGGTGCCCGTCAAATCTATGGCTATACGCCGGAGGAGATTATCGGCAAACAAAACATCGAGGTATTCTTCCCTGAAGACTTTATTATAACTGGAAAGCTACAGCAGATCACTGCCGACCTTATGGCGAAAGGCCAGCTCTCTTATGAAGGAGAAAAGGTCAGGAAGAATGGTGACACATTTCCAGCCCAGATTCTATTCACCCTGACAAGACACAAAAACGGCAGCGTAGCTGGCTTTGTGGAGATAGTGGAAGACCTTACTCAGCGCAAGCAAACTGAATTAAGTTTGCGAAATATTATAACTAGTAGCATTGATGGTATCGTCATTGTAGACCAGAAGGGACTAATACGTTTTTTCAATCCGTCCTTTGGATCTCTCTTTGGGCGCAAGGCGGAGGACCTTTTGGGTAGCATGTTCGGGTTTCCTCTAGTATCAGGTGAGACAACGGAGATTGAGATTGTTCGCAAAAGATCAGAGAAAACCTCGATAGACACACGCACAGTGGAAATACGCGTGGTGCAAATAAACTGGGAGAAGGAAAACGCATACCTGGCATTGATGCAGGACATCACAGAGCGCAAGAAGGTGGAGGAGGAACGGAGCAAACTCGAACGTATGAAAACTGAATTCATTTCAAATATCTCACACGAGCTCCGCACCCCACTCCAGTCAATTAAGGGGTTTGCCAAGTTGATGCTCCAGGGAAAGGTGCCTGACCCTGAGACGCAAAAGGAATTCCTGACCATTATTGATAGCCAGAGTGAGAATCTAACCAGACTGATCGAAAGCTTGCTTGATATGTCGCGCATCGAATCCTGCCGTTTTGAGATTCAAAAGGCACGCCTATCGGTAAAGGACCTAATCGAAAACGCAGTAGGCGAGCTTTACAGTCTGACCAATCAGAGGGGCATCAGAATCCATGAAAACATACCGGCAACGCTGCCCGAGATAAAAGCAGATGGGGAAAGGCTGCGGCAGGTGATGGTCAATCTATTCAGCAACGCCATCAAGTTCAGCCACGATGGTGGCAGCATCACGGTGAGTGCTGACGCTAAGGATAACGAGCTGCTGGTACAGGTCACCGACTATGGTATTGGTATTTCTGAAGATGTTATGGAACACCTCTTTGAAAGGTTCTACCAAGGCAATGGCTCAATGACGCGCAGTGCTGGTGGCAGCGGGCTTGGCCTTTATATCTCAAAGCAGATTATTGAGGCACATGGTGGGGATATCTGGGTGGAGAGCAAGGTAGGGGGAGGCAGCACTTTTAGCTTCACCCTACCTTATGAAAAAAGTCATTCTGAGGGAGCGGAGCAACCGAGGAATCCCGCTCAGGCTAAACTCCGTGAAGGGGAATGGTCTCAAGGTCGGAATGTAAAAGTTTAAGATAAAAATGCAAAATGACAGACTAAAATTCAAAGAGCAAGAAATAATGTTTACATTTTTATTTGTCATTTTAACTTATGACTTTCAAATTTTAAGTTGGATAGCGAAGGGCTTAGAATGAGAGCAGGTTGTGCCGGGGTAGGATGGCATTTTTTGAAATAGGGAGGTGATTTTCATGGATAAGAAGGTTTTGGTTATAGAGGATGACCCAGGCACTTTGAGGTTTGTAGAGTACACCTTGGAACAGGAAGGCTACCAGGTGCTTTCAGTGACAAATGGGCTAGAAGGGCTGAAGAAAGCACAAGATGAGTGTCCCGACCTCATCATCCTGGACATCATGCTGCCAGGTTTGGATGGGTACGAAGTCTGTCGTCGGTTGCGGCAGATACCCGAGACAGCTATCTTGCCCATTCTCATAATGTCAGCCAAAGCCCGCCAGGAGGATAAGGATGTCGGGCTCAAGAAAGGAGCCGATGACTACCTGGCCAAGCCGGTTGCTCCAGCAGAGATGTTGGCTAAGGTAGAGACTCTGCTTACTAGCACAGCCCAGATCATCTGCGCGACATCTGAGCAGTGACCTGTACAGTCAGGTGTACCCAGAATCGAGCACCCTAAGGCAGAATGGGATACATAGGTGTGACAATGGATACGGCTATCAAGGATTCATCAAAAGAGAGCCTTCACGAAATACTTGTCAGAACAGGGATGATTGCCGGTGAGCAGATGCAAGACGCCCTGCAAATTGCTCGCAAGGATGACAAGACGGTTGAGCAGGTTCTTATTGAAAAAGAGCTGCTTACCTCTCACGACGTGGCAGCAGCCGTCAGCCTTCAATTGAGGGTGCCACTAATCGACCTCAAGAGCCACAGGGTTCATAGAGAAGCGCTGAGGCTGGTCCCTGAGAAACTGGCTAGAAAGTATAATGTTCTGCCGCTGGATATTATCGGTGGCTCCCTAATCGTGGTGATGGGGAATACCATGGACGTGCAGGCCATTGATGACATCAGTGCAGTGTCAAAGATGCGCATCGAGACGATGATGGCGGTCGCAGACGATATCCGCAACGCCATTGACCGCAACTATACGGCCACGACCAAAATCGAGGATGAAAGTGCCACATCGGCGGCTCCGGCTGCGGAGGAAGAGGCAGGACCAGAGGAGCTCATCGCTGCGGAGGCTGAAGCACCGGCACTCCGCCATCTTAATCTGATCATTCAACAGGCGATGAGGGCTCGAGCCTCAGATATTCACCTCAAGCCGCGGGAAGACAGTCTCCAGGTTCGGTTCCGCATTGACGGTGTCTTGCACGATGCGATGTCCCTGCCTCTGAACATCCGCGGTGCCCTCATGTCCAGGTTGAAGATTGTGGGCGGTATGAACATCGCCGAGCGAAGGCGGCCCCAGGACGGGCGGTTCTCAGTTCACATTGACGATGTGGACATAGATGTGCGTGTCGCCTGTGGCAATACCGTGCGCGGCGAAATGGCGGTGCTGCGTCTGCTGCCCCAGTCTGCTCCCATGCTCGACCTGGCGAGGCTGGGCCTTTCGCCCAGCATACTTGAAAGGTATCAGCGTATGCTTAAGCTGCCCTTTGGCATGATTCTGTTTGGAGGTCCCACCGGCTCCGGGAAAACTACCACGCTTTACGCTTCCATTAACCAGCTAAACCAGACGGAGTCCAATATCATGACAATCGAGGACCCCGTGGAATACCATTTTGCAGACATCAGCCAGTTCCAGGTTAATCCCAAGGCTGGTATCGATTTCGCCAACAGTCTTCGAGCCTTCATGCGGCTTGACCCGGACGTCATTTTGGTGGGCGAGATACGAGATACCGAAACAGCCAGGATAGCAACTCAGGCAGCTCTTACCGGCCATCTCGTCTTTTCCTCAGTCCACGCCAACGATGCTGTCAGCGTTATACTGCGACTGCAGGACCTAGGTGTCGAGCCTTTTTTCATCTGCTCAGCTCTCGCTGGTACCGTTTCACAGCGGATCCTTCGGCGCATCTGCCCCCACTGCCAGGCACCTTACGAGCCAACCACGGAAGAGCGAATGGCTTATCAGGAAGAAATGGGTGAGCCGCCACCTCAATTGTACAATGGGGCGGGATGCAATTTCTGCGCTGATACTGGATACTTGGGGCGAGTCGGCCTATTTGAGCTTTTTGTGCTAACCGAGGAGGCCAAACAGCTATTCATTGACGGTGCCACGGCAGGCCGACTCCGTGAGCAGGCAATCAAGGATGGCATGGTGCCCTTAATGCACGACGGCATGCTCAAGGTGAAAGAGGGCATCACTACAATCTCCGAGGTGCTTCGCAATGTGTTCTCTGTTGACCACCAAGATATGCACTTCATTAGTAAACAAAGCTAGAGCAACAAAGTACTACTCCCTTAATACCAGCACATTTGAGACGCAAAGTGTGCTCTGCAAGGAATAGATAGGCCAAGTACTTGAAAAAGTCACCAGTTGCGATTCAGCAGCAGTGGGGCTAAAATTTGGATGATGCACAAATATCTCTACTTGGCCCTGGCACTGCTTCTGCTTGTTCCAGGCTGTGCTGGAGAATCAGAGCCTACTGCTATCCCGCCACCAGCGGCAGATTTCACAGCCAGCCCCGACGAAGGGCTAGCCCCCTTGACTGTTACCTTCACTGACCTGTCTACAGGTGATATCACTAACTGGCATTGGGACTTCGGCGATGGGCAGTTCAGCAGCGAGCCGGAGCCTGGCCATACTTATACCTTAGATGGAGACTATACCGTATCACTGGCGATAATGGGCCCGGGTGGCAGTGATGTAGAGACAAAAGTTGGTTATATAAAAGTCAGTCATGAGGTTATCAGCTGGGAGGAAGCAGGCAGCTATATCGGCCGGAGCAAAGTAGTAGAGGGAGTTATCGTGGGTACGTACTACCATAAAGAGGGAAAGGGTAAACCTACCTTCCTGGATTTCCATGAACCGTATGAAGGCTATTTCAAATGCGTAATCTGGGGCAGCGATAGGGGGAAGTTTGTAAAGCGGTTCCCGCCCAGTCCGGAAAGTTATTTCCTAAATAAGCAGGTTCAGGTATCTGGCTTGATTGAGGAATACCCCGAAGGTTCGGGGGTCCCAGAGATAATTCTGACCGACCCCTCTCAAATTGAAGTCGTTGGCGAATAAGCAGCTCCACCATCAGCAACCTGCTGAGATAGCATAGACACAATCCCCTGACAGGGACTGCCGCATCCCCTAGCCTTCACTCCTGCCAGGGAAAGGTAATATGACCTGCAACTTCAAACACCTTTGGCATTGGCAAGATGCAATCTTCAGTACTAAAGTACCAGGCACATCGTTACCTATTGGTGATTCACTTAACAGCGCCATGGCGTATACTACTATTGTCATGGTAAGAAAGAAGACGGCTCCACCAAGGCAAGTAGTAATCTAATATGAAAAGTAAAACCATAAGATATTCAGCCCTATTTACAGGATTGCTTTTTCTGCTATCCAGCTTGGTTGCAGCGTGTGGCCAGCCTGCCCTAAGTCTGGCATCACCTCCACCACCTGCACAGCCACCGCCACCTCCAGCTACCGCTAACTCTACTGATAGCCAGTCGCCAGAGCAATTGCCTCCAGTTGACGAGGCAGCAGACGGAGGGGAATGGAACATGGTTGAAACCTTTACCGGTGAAGGTAATGAGACTACGCCACCGTTTCACATATCCGGTACAAAGTGGCGCGTTAGCTGGACGATAGACGCTGAATATCCTGAAAATGCCGTTTTGAAACTCGTTATTTACCCTCAGGATAAACCTTACGCAATCTGGCAAACCGTTTCGCACCAGGGTGGTGATGGCGGCGATGTTACTTACTACATCCCTTATGATGGAGGTAATCGCGATTTCTTTATCAAGGGCATAGCTCGGAATTCGCGCAACTGGACTATCACAGTAGAAGATGACGCGGTTGAAGCATCCCTCTCCCCTGTCCAGATAACTGATATCCATTATAGAGGTACATTCTATCCGAAGGATCCCGAAAACTATATTTGCTTTGAAAGAGTCGAACCTGATGAATATGTAGTCATCAAGAACCTGGGCGACTGCTATCAAGATATGAGCGGTTGGGTGCTGAAAAACATAACCAAGGGGTTTCCGTCGTTCACTTTCCCCTCAGGCTCGGTCTTATCGCCAGGCCAAATCATCCGAGTTTATACAGACGAGGTCTACCCTGAATGCGAAGAGTGGCGTGAATTCGGTACTAAAACCCCGCATTGCACACACTTCTCACCGCTATGGTTCACCTTTTACTACGGCCCCGGTGATATCTGGGATAATGAGGAACCTAATGCAGCCGTGCTATACAATTCCAGAGGAGAGGAAGTATCTAGAAAGAGCTACACAGTCCCAACTCTCAACAAGGTTTCAGAGTGTGAGTGTAAGTAGGCAAGCAAACTTGGATAAGGCAACGTTTAGGAGAATCCTTTTTATAGGACCAGCTCTTCTATTGGCTAGCTCAGTGGTAGCTTGTGGGTTGCTTACACCAAGTCCGCCACCAGCAGCACCACCTACGCCGCCATCTGCACAGCCACCCCCGGTTGCCGAGAGTCAGCCACCGGAGCAATTGCTTCCAGCTGATGAGGCTGCGGATGGTGAGGAATGGAACACGGTTGAAACCTTTACCGGTGAAGGTAATGAGACTACGCCACCGTTTCACATATCAGGTGCAAAGTGGCGCATCACCTGGGCAATAGCTGCTGAATACCCTGAGTACGCTGCTTTTGACCTCTTCGTTCATCCTGAGGGCAGGTATAGTACTCCTACGAAGAAGATTTCGCACTCAGGGGATGGCTCTGGCGATACTGTTTACATCTACGAGGGCGGACGGGACTACTATTTCAAAGTTATTGCTGCTAATTTGCGCAGTTGGGCTATTAGAGTAGAAGATGACACTACTGACGCATCCCCCTCCCCAATTCAAATAACCCGCATTTATTACAAAGGTCGGGACTTTTTCGAGACCGGAAAAAGGCGCTATGAAATAGCTGAAGCTGATGAGGACGAGGAAATCTATTCAGAAATTGAGGCCGATGAGTACGTGGAAATCAAGAACCAGGGTGATTGCTGGCAAAACATAGCGGGCTGGAAACTAAAAAATATATCGAGGGGAGGTCCCTCGTTTATTTTTCCAGTTCACATGCCATGCTCCTGTTCCTGGTACGATGACTGGGAGGATTGCGTTGAAAACTGCCATCCTCCACGCCCTTGTGCGCTAGCTCCACACCAGAGTATCCGGGTTTACACAGGCGAGGTCCATCCTGAGTCAGGAGGCTTTTGCTTTTACTGTGAGCCTGGTGATATTTGGAATAACGAGGTGCCTGATACAGCCGTGCTGTATGATTCAGGAGGAGAGGAGGTAAGCAAAAGTAGCTATATAATCCCGGCTGAAAATGGGGTTTCCTCAAGTGAGTAGTGGCTAGGCATGGATAAGGCAGTGAGCATTCAGCTATAACCTTAATACTATTCCGCTATAATTTTGACCCAGAGGGCTGCTAAAGTATTGCTTTATTTGAATCTTTAGATGTATAATCGAGGTAATATATAGGATAGCACTGAGAGTAAGATTGGAAGCGCCTCAAAGAAGGCAGATAAGAGGAGGATAACATGCAGCAGACAGGCAGATGCCCGAGTTGCGGTTCGCCAATGGCCCCCGGTCAGCGGTTTTGCGGAGCCTGCGGTGCTCAGCTAAGCGCCAACTGCTCTTACTGCGGGGCGGCCATTAACCCCGGGGCCAGGTTCTGCTTGAATTGTGGGGCACCAGTGGGCGGCGGAGGACCACAACAGCCTCCACAGCCAGGAGGATACCCACAACAGCCAGGAGGAGGATACCCACAACAGCCAGGAGGATATCCGCCACAACAGCCAGGTTGGGGGCAGCCACAACCACCCTGGGGTCAACAACCGGTAAGAACCAGCCAGCCATCATCACGGCCTCTCCTGGCACTGCTGCTAGTTGTCCTCCTGCTTGTCTTTGGTGGCTTTGCCTACTGGGCACTCGCTGCGCCTTCGTGGCTGCCAGCTCTGCCTTTCGGCACCGGGGGATCTTCCGCCACAGCAGATACCACAGCACCTGTAATCTCGAGTAGCGCGGCTTCTGCGTCCAATGGCACTGCTGTTATCAATTGGGTAACTGATGAGCCGGCTAGCACTCAGATTGAGTATGGAACAGATACCGGTTATGGCTTACTCTCGCCTTCGACTCCGCAGCACGACCCTACTTCTGGCACCTCGGCGGGAGTAATTACCCATTCTGTAACTTTGACCGGTCTTACCAACGGAACTACCTACCACTACAAGGTCAAGTCAAAAGATGCAGCCGGGAACCTAGCCGAATCAGCCGACAAAACTTTCACCCCAACATCTTCCACGCAATAAATATAACTACCTTTTCATTGAGAGTGTTTAGCAACCTTACTTTCTGTCATTCTGAGCCCTGCCTATCCTGTCATTGCGAGCGAAGCGAAGCAATCTCGCCTCAATTTTTAGAGATTGCCACGTCGCCTGCGGCTCCTCGCAATGACAGGCGGGGGTTTCCCTGGAGAATCCACGGATTAAGGCTCTTTCATACTGGCTTGAGTCTAACACCTCCCGATATGATTTAGGCCTTATTCTTCCTCATATTTTGTTCTACTCTGTTTGGATGTATAATTAGGACGAGAGAAGCCCGGGAGGCAGATTTAGAGAGCGAGGATAGACATGAGTGACATTATGGATGAAGCGCAGGCACTACTTCAGTGCAAGGCTTGCCCATGGTACAAGGGCTGCGTCCTGCCAATGCGGTTAACGGAGGAAGACTTAAGAAGGCAACTGGAGTCTTCCATGCCCGGGGCTGCAGCTCCGGGAGCAGCGGAGCAGGGCATGCATCAGTTATTATCCAGCATGGCAGCAGCCGCTGAAAACTCCCTTCTCGAGGGCTGCCCTATATTCATTAACAGACTCCGCTCAAGCCCTAAGCTCGCCGAGCAGATAAAGAAACTGATGCAGGAGTGGTCAAAAGAAGACAAAGAACAAGTCCCTTAAAGCCAGAGTTAACTCTCTGGTACGCAATGATTTGTGCTAAACCATAAAGAGCGGCAAGAATTTTGTAAGGAGGTGCTGCCATGGCAGAAGCTTCAACTGCATACCCGGTGAGCCTGTCCATCGATTACCCGGATAGAAAACTAAACAGGCTAACCACCTTTTTCAGGGCGTTCACGGTAATTCCAATCGCTATCATCTTAGGCTTGATTAGCGGCGCTGCATTAAGCTGGGCGGAGGGTGATTGGAGCTACCAATATGCCGCGATTGGGCTGGTAGTTCTACCAACCGTATTAATGCTCCTCTTCCGGCAAAAGTATCCCAGGTGGTGGTTTGACTGGAATCTGGCTCTCATCAGGTTTATTACCCGCATTGATGCCTATCTTATGCTATTGAGAGACGAATATCCTTCAACCGACGAGGAGCAGGCAGTTCATCTTGATATCCCATATCCGAATGCCAAAGAGGAGCTAAATCGGTGGCTACCACTGGTGAAGTGGCTCCTGGCTATTCCCCACTACATTATTCTCTGCTTCCTTGGCATTGCTGCCTGGGTGGTTGTAATAATTGCCTGGTTTGCCATTTTATTTACCGGCCGTTACCCGAAGGACATGTTTGACTTCGTAGTTGGTGTATTTCGATGGTCCTTAAGAGTAACCGCATATGCTTTCTTGCTAACCACCGACCGCTATCCACCTTTCAGCTTTAGCGACTAGTTAGCCAGGTATTTCAACGAGGATAGGAAATTGTAATGAAGAGTAAATACCTATTCATCTTGCTTCTCCCATTACTACTGTTCGGAGCCTGCAAGGATATGCCTTGTTATACGGCTGACGAGGCAACAATGGTGGCAAAGAACCTCAGCCCTGAATGCGTGGTTAAAAAGTGTGGCTGAGGGCCCTCCTCTACCTCTCAGGTTGAGGAGGCTGAACCAAGCTTCGCCGCTGAGTATCTGGGATACGGGATTTGGAGCGTAACTAAAACCTGCCCCGTAAACCCAGCATATAACGGCTCCTGGTATTTCTATGAGAATACGGGCGAACTGACGGAAAAGAAAGTGGCCGTCCTGTTAGCCAATTCAGGTGTAACGTGTGCCCAGCAAGGGAGTCAACCGGCGCAAAGCCAAGAGGACGAGTTTTGTGGGCTTTACTGTGACCTGAAAGGATATATAGAACAGGCACACACCCTGGCTCAGCAACTTCAGGGGTTCGGCTGGTCTCCATTTAGCAGTTTTAGCTGGACATCGAGAGATAAAGACAACATCGAGGAATTTTGGGTCATGTTAGAAGTGCTGCCATCCGCTGGTGCAGCAAAGCCATTGATAACACAATACGATAAATGTACTGCCCTGGCAATAAAGGTGTGGCTTGAGAGCCACAACAAAGAGCCGGGCGCATTCATGAAGGAGACGAATGAGCTGCCGCTGCTCCAGTGGCAGGCGATATGTGGCCAGCTTGCGTGGGAATTGGCCGAAGCCACGAGTCAAACTCAGAGGCTCAAGTCGGATACACAAGAGCTATTCGCTGATACGCAGCATAACTTAAGTATATCAACTCCGGCAATAGACAAGACATACCTCGAGGGATTTCAACGCAAATGCACTCAATACATCAGCCTGCTTGACAAGGCAATGGATACCCTTGAGCAAGCTACCCAAACAGCCTATCGGCTAAGATGCTGGCAGCCTACCCCCTTGGTCGCTGCCGAAAAGTAACACGCAGGGAAAAAGATTTAGAAGGCTTCCGGGGATACCGTTGAGGTTTATACACATATAGATGATAAAAGCAGATGTGACAGGAATCGCAGAGCCTATCTCATAGTTTCCCTGAATTCCTCAGTGTCCTCATAGAAGTACCAGAAGCCGTTATATGCTGGGTTTATCTCACAGGTCTTGGTTACGCTCCATACCCCATCATCCAGATATTTAGCAGTGAAGATTGGTTCAGCATCCTCAACCTGAGGACAATGGAAGCCAGTTCAGCCTCCTCCACTGGCAACCGCTCGACAATCAGGGCTGAAGTCCCCTGCCCGCGTTATTACCTCGTCAGCTATATAACGAGGCACGTAAGGAACCAAAACTGGCTCTGGCTCAGGCTCTGTATCAGGTGGCGGAGTTGGAGCAGCAGCCGAGGGTATCTCTCCAAAGATAAAACCGCCATCGAGGCCTGCAGATGAGCCCCATGGTGACCCTGCACCAATATACAAGATTGCTCCTATGCAGAGCACAATAGCTATGAAGCCAAGAAAAGCATAGAGCCAGCCTCTGGACGGTGGGGATGCCTTTTTCTGTCTTGTTTCTTCTGCTTCCTGATATGTTCCTCTACCCATCTCAGGTGAGGGTATTAATAACTGTGTCGGCTGATGCAGCACTCCACCACATTTTGTGCAAAACTTGGATACAGTTTCAGCAACGGCACCGCAATGGACACACCTGTATTCGAACTTCTCACCACAAGCTCCGCAGGCCTTTTGACCTATGGGGATTTGGGCACCACACCCCGGACATGGGAACGTTTTCTGCATCCTATCTCCTCGCTTGTCCCTCAAATTCACCAAGCTGCGCCTATCTCAATTATACATCCATCCAGAATAGAATAGAAAACCCCGGCCAGGAGGGTATTCAAAATGGGGCGTTTCACATAAGGGGGAGGGTATGCTGTTTAGTCAGGGTGTGAGCTTGGGTCGTTCGGCTGGCTCAGGAGGTGTGGATATCGGGACATTTGACGCCTCACAGCGATGAGGCCTAAAATACGAGACCAACACAGAATGGAGGATTTACATGGGCGTCTATAATAAGCTTCAACAGAAACTCAACACGCATCCTGTCGGGGCGCCCGACCGCCCGGAATTCCAGCAGATTCTGCGCATGTTATTTACTCCTGAAGAAGCCGAACTCGCCGTTCACCTTACTTTCCGCCCCAAGCCGGCTGATGACATCGCCCAGAGAGCCGGGCTCTCCGTAGACGAGGCCGCTTCCCTGTGTGAGCAGCTAGCCAACAAAGGTGTAGTCTTCTCCATGACTCGTCATGGCAATAAAGCTTATGCGCTTCGGCCTCTGGTGCCCGGTATCTTCGAGCAGCCTTTTCAGGGGCGCAGGCATATTGATATCGATTTCGACCGCCTGGGACAACTGTGGGGGCAATACTATGATAATGGCCATGGGCAGGAGCTTCACGGCAGTAAGACTAACTTTGTCCGGGTTATACCGGTGCGAAAGGCTATTTCTTCGGCCATCAATGTCCTTCCTTTTGAAGAGGTTTCCCACTACATAGACAAAGCCGAGTGCATCTCGCTCGGTGACTGTGCCTGCCGCGTTGCTGCGAAAAAGTGTGATAATCCCATAGAAGTCTGTTTTAGCTTCGACGATGGCGCCAGGTTCCTGGTTGAGCGGAAAATGTCGCGATTCGTCACCAAGGAGGAAGCCCTGAAGACACTGGAGGAATGTGAAGATATTGGACTGGTACACATCACTACCAACACTTCAGACAGAATCTTACTTATCTGCAACTGTTGCCCCTGCTGTTGTAACGCGCTTGGTGCTGCGACCAGGCTAAAAGATACAGTCTCCCACCCCATCTCCAACTTCTATGCTTCTGTGAACCCTGATGACTGCAACGCATGCCGCGCGTGTGAGGACAGGTGTCCGGTAAAAGCCGTCACTGTGGATGACGTGGCTGCTATAGATGTCTCGCTTTGCATTGGCTGCGGTCTGTGCGCTTCCGCTTGCCCCGCCGATGCTATTGTTCTTAATCGCAGGGCTGACAGCATAGAACCACCTGCAGGCATGAAGGAACTCTACCTCAAAATGGCTGAGGAAAAGGGGCGGGTGGAGGCTTTCCTGGGCAACCTTGCATAGCCGGGGCATTGCCGGGGAGACCATGACCTCAGTCGTTTACACGTCCGTAAACCTCACGTCTTAGATTCGCCCCCGTTTTCCATTAGAAATCTCTCACACAGGCTGTAACCTTCCGACCCCAACATAGCGGGATAACTCCGGGCTATCTAGCTGAACATGTCCTCAATTTCTCAGCTTGGCAGGTATTTTAATTCGCTCTGGCTTGCTTTATGATTGGAACAAATATGTGGCTGTGGATACGCTCGACGGAGCTATCAGGAAGGAGACAAGCATGGCTTGTCATAGGGTAACAATCATGAATATACCTCGAATGCTTGCAGGTGCTAATGATATCGTGTTTGAGATAAAGGAAAACGAAATAAAGATTGGTGACCTTAAGGTTAGTCAAGGGAATCTTTTTTGACTTCCCAGCGGCCATAATATCGGTCGTGTATTAAAGTGGAGTCACTTTGTCCGACTAGCTGAAGAGTATGGCGAGAGAAGGCGCTATACTTTTTAGTCCTTATATATGAAAGCCAACAAGCCGCAGGATAGTGCCTGGCGGCTCTTCAGCACGCAAGAGGGATTGCTACCATTACAGGGGTTGAAGCCGCCTCTTGGGCATTCTGGGCAGAAATAAGAGGCCATACAGCCAGCTCCCGCGCCAGCAACTCTAACTTATGAAGTGATACAGTAATTTGGGGCAGGCTTGTCCCTCGGTGGTTTTGCGCTTAGCGGCAGTTCCTTCTCATTCTGGCTAAGTGTATAATTGTCTAAAGGAGGTGATTTAGATGGAATATGATACCTTGAATTACGAGCAAAAGGATGCTATCGGTGTTCTTACGCTCAATAGACCCGAACACTTGAATGCCGTTAATCAGAAAATGATAGATGAACTCGAAGGATTCTGGACAAAGAAGATGTATGATTTAGACACAAGGGTGCTCATCTTAGCCGGGGCTGGCGACAGAGCCTTTTGCGCTGGGTTGGATATGAAAGAGGCGCCTCAAGAGATGTCTAAGCTCAGTCCCGGTGAACTTTACCAATTTCAAATGAAGATATCCAGGCTTCAGCTTTTAATGCGTCAAGTTCCCCAACCAATCATATGTGCAATACATAAATCGGCCGTAGGTGTGGGATTTAGCTTTGCAATGGCATCGGATATGAGAATCATAACACCTGAAGCAAGATTTTGTGCTGCTTATATCAATGTTGGGGTGGGTGGCGCAGATGTGGGAAGCAGCTACTTTCTGCCCAGACTCATCGGTGCCGGGCGTGCCTATGAGTTTTTGCTGATTGGAGATTTCATGGGTGCCGATGAAGCCCTGAGTCTTGGATTCGTAAGCCGAATGGTCTCTTACAATGAGCTCATGCCTGCAGCCATGGAGACGGCTGCGAAGATGGTGTCCAAGAATCCATTAGGACTGCGCCTGACAAAAGAAGCCATTAACCAGAACCTCGATGCAGGTGGACTGGAGCAGGTATTACAGATGGAAAATCGCAACCAGGTGCTGTGTATTCTTGCAAATATGTTGCAGGGGTCATTGCCTGTCTCGCGTTAGCTGTAGAAAGAAAGCTTAGGTGCCGAGCTATATTTGTTGCGGGACTGGTATAGGTTGCACCGGCATCTAAGAACATTTGCCTTACTGCAATCAAATCTTAGCTTGAATCTTAGTCTAGCGGTAGGATAAACCGGTTCGGCTCTTAAGAGCGTAACAGGCAGGGATTACTGCTACCACAGGGGTTGAAGCCGCCTCTCGGGCATTCTGGGCAGAAATAAGAGGCCATACAGCCAGCTCCCGCGCCAGCAACTCTAACTTATGAAGCGGTACAGTAATTTGGGGCAGGTCACTACTAACCCGCATTCCGGTATCTGTAAACAGCAGGATAAGCAGCCTGTGCTTGGTCCTCTCTGGTTAGCCTTGCCAGGCTGTTAGAAGTCTGCCCGCATGCGCTTTCTCAGGGGGCAGGCGGATGACCTTCTTGACCTTTACCCGGGCAGGGCCTTTTTAACAGTAATCTCGTGCTTGGTGTACCATCTTTGTACAGCCTCGATTACCTCATCAGGGCGGTCGCAAATTCTTAATAGGTCCAGGTCATCTCTAGAAATAAATCCTCTAGCCAGGGTTGAACTCTTTAACCAGGATAGGAACCCATCCCAGTACTGGCTGTCGAACAATATCACAGGAAAGGGCTTTATCTTATGGGTTTGCATCAGGGTCAGCACCTCAGTTAATTCATCAAGTGTTCCCAATCCACCAGGCATTATAATAAAGGCAGTGGCATATTTCACAAGCATGACTTTACGGGCAAAGAAGTGGGTAAACGTTATTGACTTTGTGGTGTAAGCATTACAGGCCTGTTCCTCGGGCAGGTCGATATTTAGTCCGACTGATGTAACTCCGGCTTTAAGCGCACCCTTATTAGCTGCCTCCATCACGCCAGGCCCGCCGCCGGTTATAATCGAGAAACCCATCTGCCCCAGTCGATTGGCTATTTCCTCTGTCTGTGTGTACAGCTCATCATCTACACTAAGTCGAGCCGAACCGTATATAGTAACTGCCGGCTCTACACCTGAAAGCTTATCAAAGCCTTCTACCAATTCACCCATTATCCGGAACATTCGCCAGGATTCCTCTTTGGCTAAATCGTTTATTTCATAGCTTTGGAACATTTCGCCCTCCCATCGAGAAAAGTATTAACTATGTTATTACCGGGTTGCTGTTTAAATTTGATTACCTGGCTCAGGTTAAAAGACTTACAACTGGTTCAACCAAATAATAGACGCTATCGTTATTCTAGAAAAGTTTCTGCCCCATATTCCGGCACAGATATATCCCAAGCTGTCTTCTCCCTGAGAAATGCACCGAACTTTTGTGTGGCCTCAGATTCTCCGTGGACGACGAATACTCGCCTGGGGTTCTTCTTGAGTTCAGAAAGCCATCTGAAAAGCTCATTTCTATCAGCGTGTGATGAAAAACCGTGTATTTGTGCTATTCTTGCCCTTACGGGGTGATACCGCCCCAGTATCCTCACTTTTTTGGCGCCGTCAACAATTTGTCTGCCCGGTGTGCCGATTGCCTGGTATCCGACGAAGAGTATTGTGCTCTCCCGTCTGGAAATATTTGTTACCAGGTGATGCTTTATCCTGCCCCCGGTGCACATTCCAGAGCCAGCTATTACCATGACAGTCCCCGATATGTGATTAATCGCCTTTGACTCATCTACCGTCTGGACCATTTTAAGGTTTGGGAAGTCAAAGGGCGACCTATTATTACGTACTAGATTGGACATCTCCTGGTCGAACAATTCAGAATGACGCTTGAACACTTCCGTGATGCTTATCGCCATCGGGCTATCCAGAAAGACCATCAAATGTGGTATGCGGTCTTCTAATAGCAATTTGTTCAAGTGATAAAGAACTTCCTGGCTTCGCTCCAAGGCAAAGCTTGGTACGATTATATTTCCTCCGGCTTTCCAGGTTGAATTCACGATTTCGGCGAGGCTATCACTTTTGTCCGGTGAGTTTTCGTGCAACCTGTCTCCATATGTTGATTCAACCAGAACATAATCTATCTCGCTGAACACACTTGGGTCTCGCAGTATCGGCCTGTCCCACCTGCCCACATCCCCGGAGAAGACGATTGCCCTATGGTCTTCTTCCTGGCTCACCGTAACTTTTATCATAGACGAGCCGAGAACATGTCCAGCCTCATGAAACGAAGCTCTAACTCCGTCACCGAGCTGAATGGCCTCTCCATATCTTACGGGTGCAAACAGTGGAAACGAAGCCCTGGCATCGCTGACGGTATAGAGGGGAATCTCCGGGAAAGGGCCTTTTCTTTTCTCTCGCTCATGCCTCCTTCTTTTGAATTCCGCATCCTCTTCCTGAATGCGCGCAGAATCCTGAAGTATGATTTGAGATATCTCAGAGGTAGCAGCAGTACAGTAGATTTTTCCCCGGAAACCCTCACGAACTAACTTAGGCAGTAGACCACAATGGTCCAGGTGGGCATGCGTCAAGAGGACTGCATCCAGCGTACGGGGTGGGATAGGGAAAGGGTCCCAGTTTCTACTCCTGAATTCCCTTTCCTGGAACAGCCCACAGTCAACTAAAAGCCTGACGTTGTTAGCTTCCAGTAGATACCGGGAACCGGTTACATTACGGGCTGCACCTAAAAAAGATAGCTTAATATGCAAATTTATGCCTGCGGTGTGGCTATTTGCCTATAATATCAGTTAAGCATGAAAACCGCCAGTAAGTGTACTCGTCCATATGATTATGGACACATTACCTCCCTGTATATTTTGCCGGTATTGTTCCAGTTATTTGGGGCAGGTCATCGCTAACCCGCATTCCTATGTCCGTAAACAGCAGGCTAAGAAGAGGATGCAAGACTGATTGCGGCAGCCCATATATGTTGGAAGCGTTGAAGGCCCCTGGTTGAAGGCCCCTGATGGAACTAATCGGTGATGAGGATTTGCCAGACTATGGTGAACCTAGCGGTTCGGCCACATGTGATATGGCTTGTACTGCTATTGTTATGGCTACCGGAGATGATGCTTATCCATCAGAAATCATTTCGAAACTTGAACGCCTCTCGGATATGATTTTTACCTTATCTGATGTATAGTTCCGCAAGGCAAACTCGCTTTACGAGTCACGGGACTTACCAAATTAACGCTTTCCGTAGTGGAACGACGGTATTCTATTCTAATTCGTCTGGATGTATAATTTAGAGTAAAGAGTCGGCTGCCGTTGAGGCGAAAGGGGGGAACCAAGATGGTATCTACTGAAGTTTTGAAGGAGTTTGGGTTTTTCGAAGGGTTGGATGACAGCGAGCTGGCCAAAATAGCGGGCGTTTGCCATGAACGCATCCGCAACGAAGGTGATTTGTTCTTTGTCCAAGGCAGAAAAGCAGCAGAACTACATCTTTGCCGCAGCGGGAAGGTGGATGTTTTGGTTCGAGTCTACGAGCCCTGGGGCATGGAGGTCACAATTCATAAAGTGAAGCCTGGAGAGATCTTTGGATGGTCTGCTCTAGTCGAGCCGAATATCTATACTGCATCCGCTAAATGTGAGGGAAAAGTTGAGGCTCTTTACATCAAAGGGTCGGACTTGCTGAACCTCTTCGAGGAGAATCCTCATATAGGCTACATGGCGATGAGGAATTTGAGCGCTTTAGTGAGTTCCAGGCTAACGGAAACCAGGGAGGAATTGGCTAAGGAACTGGCTGCTGTTGCTAATAGGGAATGGTAGATTGCAGTGTCCATTATCGGTGATTATGGGACGATTTGTTGATAGGAACCTCGTCACAGTGGACAGGCAGAGCTTAATGGTTCCGTTGGCTAGTCCCCTGACCGTGAGTTCGTTTCTCCATCAGGGATACCCTGGTCAGGGGAATCGAGAGCTGAGGCTTTTCCTGTTGTCTGGGCAGGTTTTGCTGAATTTCGCCTAGCTAACCCTTCTCATGAGTTCAAAGATGACGCCGCCGGGCCCGCCACTCTCCAGGTAGGCAAAGTTACCCGGATCCGTGAGTATAAGCTTGGCCCCCTGTGCTAACAACTTGGAAACTTCCCCATCTACATCATCTACGTAAAAGCCGAGGTGATGCAAGCCTTCCCCGAAGGTATCAAGAAAGCGGGACTGAAATATCCGACCCTCCACAGGCTGTACAAGCTCAATCTGTACTGGGCCCAAGTAGGCAAAGGCCATTCTTGCTTTCCAGGAGCGTCCCTTAGCGTCAGTACCACCTATATCGGTGAAGCTCCAGGGTCCGATGCCAAACATCAATGACCATGACTCGATAACCTTATCAATGTCCTTTACAGCAATACTAATCTGGTCAACCGTTTTTAGTTGAAGTTTACGAGGTTCAGGATTTTCCATTTCCGTTAGCCTCCTTTTGGCATTGATTCTTTTGTATGTTAACGAATACCATTGCCTCAGTCAACCGAGCGGCGGCATTGCATTACCCCTCTGTATGACAACCTCATGTCATTAGATAATGATGGAGTGTCGCATTTATAGATGGCTGGGCTTGAAGCCCTTACAGAGCCTAAGCTCGATGGTGATCGGTCGGGTTGTGGGGAGCCTGAAACGACATTTCTTTGAGAAACCTGGAGGCTGCACCCCACCACTGCGGAGCACCAGCCTCCGGCGCGGTACTGAGCTGCAGCTCAGGCTTTTCGCTAGGCAAGCAGGGCACGGGAGATGACCACTCTTTGAATCTGGTTGGTGCCCTCGTATATTTGGGTTATCTTGGCATCCCTCATCATCCTCTCAACCGGCTGGTCCTTCATATAGCCATAGCCGCCCATGATTTGAACCGCATCGGTGGTCACTCTCATCGCGGTATCGGAGGCAAACGTCTTTGCTATTGCCGAGAGGTAACTGAGGTTAGGGACCTTATGGTCGATGGCCGATGCCGTCCTGTAGACTATAGCGCGTGCTGCCTCAATCTGTATGGCCATATCGGCGAGCATGAACTGTACCGCCTGCAAGCTGGCGATGGGTGCCTTGAACTGTACCCTTTCCTTGGCATACTTGACCGCATAATCCAGCGCACCCTGGGCGATGCCTAGTGCCTGTGCGGCTACGTGGGGGCGGGTGCGGTCCAGGGTCATCATGGCATAGGTAAAGCCTCTTCCCTCCTCGCCGAGCAGGTTCTCCCTGGGTATGGGACAATCTTCGAAGATAAGCTCAGCCACCTGGGAGCCACGAATCCCCAATTTGTCCTCCACCTTGCCAATGGAGAAGCCGGGGGTATCCCGGGGAACGATGAATGCAGAGATGCCGCGGACTCCCCTGTCCGGGTCTGTCTTGGCGAAGATGGAATAGGTTATGGATACGCTGCCATTGGTAATGAAGCACTTGGAGCCATTAAGGATGTATTTGTCTCCCTCCAATCTGGCGATACTTTCCATGGAGGCTGCGTCGGAGCCGGCATTGCGCTCGGTCAGGCCGAAAGCGAACATTCCGTCACCTCTGGCCAGAGGGGTAAGGTACTTTTTCTTTTGCTCCGGGCTTCCGGCAATAAGTATCGGCTCAGCGGCGAGCCAGCTTGACTGCACGATGTTGGAGCAACCCGCATCGACCCGGGACATCTCTTCACAGAAGATGCAGAGGGTTATCATGTCCGCATCCACGCCGCCACACTCTTTGGGCATGGCCAGGCCAAAAAGGTCGTTGGCCTTGAACAGCTCGAAGATATCCCAGGGGCATTCTCCGGTGCGGTCGATTTCTGCAGAGCGTGGGGCTACCTTCTCCTCAGCTAACTTGCGGATGGTCTGGCGGAATTGCTCCTGTTCCGGGGTCGTTATATATTGCACTCTACTATCCTCCTTTCTTCGTCTAAATTGTACGGAGTGCCCTATGTTTTAGTCAATAGCAACACAGGGTCAGGGTATATACTCCGGTCATGCACCCTTCATCTTTGCCCGTAAAATATAGCCAGGGGCGCAGTCTATCCTCACCTCAGAGGCTCAGTCATCCTCGTTGAGGTATTCCAGGAGCTTGGTCAGATAGGGCGGATGCTGCGGCTGAAATCTAAGCCAGGTGGGTGTGGGATACCTTCGGATGCCCATCCGGTAGCCTTCTGCCAGACCGTCTACAAAGTGCTCAACCTTGCTTGCCGGTATAGCAAATGCCATCTCATCGGGCGTAGTCAGCGCGTTGACACGCTCGCCAACTCCGGGCAGAACGACCTGGCATTCCTCGGTGAGGATAGGGGCCACGGTAGCGACTACGCAACTCATACCTTCTGCTGCTGTAAAATTGAGGGAACCACCTTCGCCGTGGAGCCGTGCGCCTAACATTACCAGCACCTGTGCCGGGTTACCGTATACCAATAGTACATGCGGCTCGAAGGTAGCCCTGGTAAGCGGTCCAACGAGCATATATTTGTATTTGCCGTATTCCAACCTGGGAAGGGCCTGAGCCGTTCTCGCCTGCGCCTCCTTGCTCCCAAAACCCTGGGACTCCATGAAGCTGCCATCGAGGTAGCCATCCTTGGGCGGCAGAAAGCCCATAGCAAGGCCTGCTATAGGGCAGGTGAGGTCATCCTTGCCGATGGCCAGCGTCCAGCCGTAGCGCCGCGCCATACTGATTCCCTGACAGGCAGCAATCTTGAAGCCTAAATCCCGGGTGGGTATTCGCACCCGTTCGGGGAGCTCCTGCTCTGATTCACACATTCTAACCGCCAGGGGTATGCTCTGAGGCCGCACATAACTCGTTAGCGCCTCATTGGTCTGGTTTATATCCATGTTCTTCCTCCTTGTTTATTTTGCTAAAAGTATAGCAGTCCTGGTTCTCTGTTCAAGCGGTATTTCTCATTTCTTATCCGGCTGGGTGTGTATGGTATCGGTATAATAGCTCGCCTGTCAACCTGCTATAGATATAAATAATAAGGAATTGCCTGGACGCCCCTGGTTTTCACGACAATGGCATTTGTCATGGTTGAACCATTATCCCCGGGCAATCATACCAGCTTGTATTCCTCCTGACCTAGTTCAGATAGATAGGTGATACTCACGCGGTATCACTATCAGCAAAATAACAAACATGTAGCGCAAACATGTAGCGCAAACATGTAGCGCAAGGCTTTAGCCTTGCCATGGTGGATAACAATTGGTGCCACGCCCATCAACCGCCCAGGCAGCCTTAAAAGACTGCACTACATACGAAAACAGCCGATAGTCAGCAAATGTGACACTAATCATACCAGCTTGTACTCCAACAACTATGACTTAAGAAGTGGTACAATAATCGGGGGCAGGTCAGTCACGGGCTAATGCAATGAGTATACGGCATCAAAGTCGAAAGATACTACAGAGTAGATTTGATATTGTTTGGGAACGCCTGAATGATGCCGGTGAACAGCAGCTAGTAACGCCAAATGGTCACAGGTTTACTGCATTAGCTTCCCGGCGTAAAAGGACTAAAAAAGACCAGGACCCAAGATTTATTGAAGTTAAACAACATAGACAAGAGTTTGCTCGTATTTACCCATGCTGTTGGGGACACACGACTAATTGCTATGGTGCACGAATAGGTGGCTATAGTGACGGGCTTGACGCGTGGGCTAAAGGCTTGATGATAAGTAAGGAGAGTCTGACTTTAAAACCTAACGGTGAGGTTGTTCGCATGCTCGGTAGGTTGCTCGACTCAGAGGAGTTAGACTATGACCAGGCTTGCATACATCTTCCAAAAGAGCCGGGAGTCTATCTAGTCTACGATAGAAAGCAAAAGAAACACATCTATGCCGGTAAAACCCTGGATATACAGAAAAGAATTCGGCAGCATGCCCATCATCAAAATAAGCCGGTTCGATTTAGCAGTCAACCAATTCAGAAAGGGCTAATTGATAAAAACCGTTGTGCCGACTCGAGGGAAGCTCAAAAATACTTATCCATAAACTGCGCTGTAAAGCACCTGGTTGTACCCGATGAAAAACAAAGAAAGTACCGTTGGAAGAAGCGCTCGCTTTTAGAACATTACGCTATTTGTGTTATTGAACCTGAATACAATATTTCTGGCGAATTCGAGCATTAGCCAAGCCAACACTCCGATAATCATAGTATAAGTTAATGAAATTCCTGCCCTGGCCCCTGGCAAAGCCTGGTGGCATTATCTAGAGCCGCTATTGACTTTTGTATTGGGAATGGTTACAATTTTATCATCATCACTAGTGGGTCGTTCCACTAGCCCCCTCTGGGTTACGACCCAGAGGGTTTTTTGTTTGGTCTATGAATAGAGTCACATTCAAGGACAGTTATGTACGACACCAGTTTCCTAATCCAGTCGTCCTGCCAGATGGAACACAGATTTACAGGCCCACCACCTGGTAAGACTAATCATTACTGATTCAGTCACCGCTGCCATCAGAGCCACCCCCATACGGGTACTGGTCAATCTAGACAATATAACATATGTGTTATATAATATGAACAATCCAGATGGGGAAGGCAGTAAAATGGCGAATAAAAAAGCTACAAGATACGAAGAATTTGAGGCAGCATTACTTAAAAAGCCAGGAATTCGCAAAGAATACGAGGCTTTACAGCCTAAATATGACATGATACGGAGTTTGATAGAACGCAGGAATCAATTGCGAATTAGCCAAAAACAACTTGCTGAGATTGTCGGCACAAAACAACCTGCCATATCCAGATTGGAAAAGGGTGATTACAATACTACACTCAGTACACTCTTCAAAGTAGCGGATGCCCTTGACTTAGATATTTCTCTTCGGGCCCGAACAAAAACCGAGCAGGCATGTGATAAAGTTCCTGCTTAAACCGGCAGTGAGTGACCCCACCCTCTGAAAAGCAAGCCTATTCCGTGCCCGTGTACGAGTTCACAGGCCAATGCCTGGATGAAAGCGGCAGGCACCTCGAGGACTTCACCGCCTGGACACCTGCCCTATCCAAGAGTTTTGCGTTTTTGAATATAGGGTTGCAGGGCTGGCTTTAACCTAACCTCTGTCGCATCATATTTCAGATTACGTATACAAAGAGCAAGGGCTTAGTTATTCCTTTTTCCAAATCAAGCCAGTTCCATCATCCACACACCGGCTTTGCTCAATTTAACCACCAATCTACAAGAATCTTGCGGTGTCTTTCCATTTTCGCAGAATTGAGCGTTTCGGTATGACTTCCACGTGCTCTGCGAATTTGGTGGTTTCGTATAAAGCAATAGGGTGGAAAAGTCATAGAGAATCGGATGGTAGACAATGTGGTTACCCCTGTAAATTTTTTGTCTAATAACTATCTATTTCGCTTCACTATTAATGAACTATAGAGCACCAATTGTAATTGTTATTCCATAATTACATCTATATATCTTGACATATATCTTTTATTATGATATATATATTGTTAATGGTGATATATGTCATTGAAAAATAATCTTAAAAACCAAGTGGAAAGTGTTAAACGGGGAAGATTCGTAAGAATTGCTGAGCGCAGAGTAAACAAAATACTTGACAGCCTAGACAACCTAGGTAAATGCTCTAATAGAAGAAACTACGAATATTCTGAAGAGGAAGTCAGAAAAATATTCAGGGAGATAGAACGTAAAGTTAAGGAAATTAGATTGCAGTTCCAAGGTGGGGTGAGAAACAAAGGTAAATTCAAACTTTAAGAGTTGGTGGGAGGATACCATGACAAATGACGAAGTCAAGAAAATGTGCCTGGCCCTTTTGCATGCTGATTCAGAGAAGGAAGTAATCGAAATACTTACCCAAAAAGGATTCTGGGAGAAGGAAGAATATTGGCGGTATTATGGTGACAAAGAGGATAACTTTTCTACGACTGGAAATCAGCAGAGCCGACCAGAAGCGGCATTGGTTGAGAAGGTCGTTAATTCTGTTGATGCAGTATTAATGAATGCCTGTTGGCTTACGGGGATTTCTCCAGAGAATAGTGCAGCTCCAAAGAGTATTTACGAAGCTGTCGCGTTGTACTTTGGTGGAGATGCAAAGAAATATGATACCCTTGGCCATATAGGTTATTGGCCTACACAAAAGAGGACTGAAGTATCTCGGCTTATTACCGTTGTTGCTACTGGAGATCGTTCAAACCCTTCTTTCACGATTTCGGACGCCGGTGAGGGGCAAACTCCTAACAAGATGCCAGATACACTTCTTGACCTAAGTCATAAGAATAAACTCGGCGTGCATTTTGTACAAGGGAAGTTTAACATGGGAAGTACCGGAGTATTCCAGTTCTGTGGTAGGCACAACCTGCAACTTATCATAACTCGTAGGAATCCTAATATTGTAAAAAATACGCCTTCGGATAATTCTGATAATCAATGGAGCTTTACTGTTATCAGAAGAGAAAACCCAACCCCTGGTCGTAAGAGTTCCGTTTATACTTATCTGGCACCCTTAGGGGCTATGCAAAAACCACGAGATGGAGATGTCTTACGTTTTAGCTCAAATACCTTTCCGGTTTTCCCTGAAGGACGTAACCCATATGGACGAGATAGCGAATGGGGTACAGCAATAAAATTGTACGAATATGCTGCATCGGGATTCCGTACAAATATGATGTTGCGTGACGGACTACTTTCTAGGCTTGATATACTTCTACCGGAAATAGCTTTACCAATTCGTTTGCACGAGTGTCGTGATTACAAAGGGCATACTGGAAGCTTTGAAACAACGGTTAGTGGATTGAGTGTTAGGCTTGAAGACAATAAAGGGGAAAATTTGGAAGACGATTTCCCAAGTACATCTTCACTGGCAGCACTTGGAGAGAAGATGACGGTAAAAATTTATGCTTTTAAAAAGGACAGAGCGGAGACATACAGAAAGAATGAAGGGATAATCTTTACTGTAAATGGACAAACACACGCCAACCTGCCACTGAGTTTCTTTAGTAGGAAGAATGTTGGAATGGGACGTCTGGATGATTCCATACTTGTTGTGGTTGATTGTACTGATCTAAGCGGAAGGGCTCGCGAAGACTTGTTTATGAACAGCCGAGATAGATTAAGAAATCATGAACTGAGAGATGAAATAGAACGAGAGCTAGAAATACTGATAAGAGACCATCCTGGGCTTAGAGCTTTGCGTGAGAAACGCCGAAATGAGGAGATTCAGGCGCAGGTTGGAAATTCCAAACCACTAGAGGAAGCTATAAAGTCCATATTGAAGTCCTCACCTTCTCTTTCATCATTGTTTTTAACGGGGACAAGATTTTCGAGCCCGTTTAAGACAAAACAAGTTTCTTCCGAAGATAGACCTTATAAAGGTAATTTACATCCATCATACTTTAAATTTCAGAAGCTTAATTATGGGAAGGTGCTTGAACGTACTACTGCGATTAATATGCGTTGTCGAGTCACATTTGAAACGGATGTGGATAATGACTATTTCTATCGACTACAAAATAGAGGAAAATTCAATTTGCTTATTGTGGACAATGGAGAAACAAAAGAAGTTAATACGTATAGTCTCAATCTCCAGAACGGTAAAGCTACGTTAAACGTAAGGCTACCTGCTAACTGTTCAGTGGGAGATAAGTTCAGATATGAAGCGAGAGTGACGGATGAAGTCATACTTAAACCATTTGTTAATTCATTTGTGGTTACAATAGGTCAACCTCAAACTTTGCAGCCAAAACTTCCCATTAAGGATGGTAAATCGCCTTCAGACAAAGATGGAATCCAACGAGAAACTCCAACAGGTATGCAAATACCCGAGGTCAACGAGGTTTATGAGCAGGATTGGGATAAGCGCAAACATAAATTTGATCAGTATTCTGCACTTGAGATTCTTCAAGAAGAAGCTGCCAATATTGAGGAAACTGGACACGGAAGTAATGCCATATACAGCTTTTGGGTTAACATGGACAATATTTATCTTAAAGTAGAGGAAAAATATAGCAAAACTAGCCCTGATATAATCAAAGCCAGATACAAATATGGTTTGGTCTTAATAGGAATGGCTTTGATACAGGCTGATGCAGCATCTGACAAATCAAAAGTAACTAATGAATCAAATGGCGAAACGATCAATGGTGAGGAGCTTCCTTTAGCAGAAAGGGTTTATAAAGCATCTTCGGCTATTGCACCTGTACTGTTACCGTTAATAGATTCACTCGGGAATCTTACTGAAGATCAAGTTAAGGTGGGCAGCCAGATTGGTGATGATGAGTAGTTACCAGCCAAGAGAGGCAATAATCCACTCACTTAATAATAAGGCCTATGAAAGAGAAGTACTTCATTACTTGCATGTTGGTTACTCTCGATATTTGTATACCATTTTCTATTCGGAACAAGGCGGTTGGGGCGCTCTGAGTTTAGGGTACTGAATGGCTTAAACTCTTCATAGCCAGCCAATCGCATCGAATCTAGGAAAGCCGGAAGTTGTGTGTCAGGATTAGAGAAAGCGACCAGTTGCGCTACTATAGCATCCGGATGGATGAACAGACGAACTGAATTAAATATTTCCCTTAGTCTTGTGAAGTAATTTTTAATTCCCGATGATGACCTTCCTCCCAAAGTATAATATGCTTCACCGTGACCATCCTGAAGCCCGGCTAGCCAAAATGGAGCCGGTGTTTCTCTACGACTATTTACCTGCCATCGGTGATAAAGAACGTGAACACCAGGATATGGTGGTGACGTTAGCACTAGTCGAACCTTTGATTGCATTCTACTGAAAACTTGGTTGTTTATTAGGTCATCGAGGCTCCCAAGATATAATTGTCTTCTACCGGTAATATGATGCTTAGGTATGCCTTTACCCTGAGTAGTAAATACTAATTCGTCTATCCCATCTAGCATCTCATTTACCTGTTTTATAAGTTGTCCCCTGAGGACATTGATTTGAGGAATCTCTTTTCGGCAATCTATCGCCCACTGCGCGAATCTAAGTAAAGCGCATTTAGCGAAATTTTTTTGCCGAGGAAATTCAAATGTGTCGATAGTTTTGGTTAAATTGATAAGTATATTCTTAAACTCGTCAGGAATATGTTTTAACCCATCACTAGCATGAGAATGACCTTCGTCAAACGATTGAACAAAATTGATTCTATCCACCCATTCCAGAATCTTTTCTTTATCTCTTTTACTAAGCGGTGTGGTTTTCACTTTGGTAATAAAGCAGGAAAGAGGGTTAATATCAACTCCGATAGCATTACGACCGTTTGCAATCGCCTCGACTATTGTTGTTCCGCTGCCCATAAATGCGTCAAGTACGTAATCACCTTCATTAGAAAACTGCAATATTGTTTCCCTGGCAAATTCCGGTGAGAATCTCGCTGGGTAACGACAGAAATTGTGGGTGAGGCCTGAAACACGTTTTTCGGAATATAGCGACCTGATTAATTCTAGTTCGTCGTTGATGGAATTCATTGTACTAACTATTGCTTTCTTTATCTTTTCCCGATGCTTTTAGCTCACGCAGTATTGCACGAATAATTAACTTCGTCATAGAAACGTGTTCCTGGAGTGCTTTTATCCTTAGCTCGGTGTGCATACTTTTGGGTAAGTATATTGTCGTCTGGACTTTATCAGAGGTTTTTACCACCTATCATCATTCCCTTAACATTTATTAGGTATAAATTAACATAATAATATTATTCTGTCAATATATAATAACATAATTATATTACTTTAGAATTCTCGCTAGATCAACTAGGTAGAATTGAGCCTACCTTATCAGCCTATCCACCGTACTATACCTCTTATGTGCCTCTACAGCATCATAACAGCCCACAGCCTGGCAATATCTATCTGTCATCAGCCTGGTATGTTCACCACCACCTTACTCTATTATACCGGTAGCTCAATGGGACAGCAGTTGTCTGATACACAATCGGTTGAGGGTTTGAGCCCCTTCGCCAGGCCGTGACTAAGGGTGAGAAGTAATCGCAAAAATTGTGATTATACCTTTAGAAGGACCATAGTACCAAAAGACTCTATAGGCTGCGGGTGTCCTCTGCTCTGCATATGCCTCAAAGACCTTCTCCCCATTTGGGCCCTTCAAACTCATATATTCATGGGTCTGGAGGCTATTATGCCGAGGATTCATTGCCAAGAACTTGATGGTCTTTTTGGCAGCCTGGTAACGTTTCCCCTGGGAGGCAGTACTTTTAAGCAGATTGTAGGCCTTACTTGCCTCCGCTGTCCATTGTAATTCAAACAAAAACGCTTGACCTTATAGGGCGTCAAGGTCAACTTTCGACACCCTGCCCTGTGCAGCATCGGAAAGTCCCCGCCTAACTGATGCGAGAGCCTTTGGGTTATTGAATAGCCATATTTCTGAAGCAGGGATGGTTACCTGCGGGTCCAGTAAAATTTGCCCAATGCTGTTGCTGTATATATGATAGCTGACGCCTTCCCGTATTTGAACCTTTTGTAGAACTACTCGCCTTTTAGCGTCCGGTTTTACGCTATCAGCTATCTTTTCGAAGTCTGCATCCCTTATTATTTTAGCCATCGCAGCGACATCGTACCATGAGTGGGATTATCTGTCAAGTGGGATATTCCCACCATTGGGACTATCCCCCAATAATGCTATTAAAACAGCCTACCGACTGGCAATATCTATCCGCCACCACCAGGCTCTAACTCTATCATTCGGTAGCTCTAATTCAGGAAGTGGTATAATCCCTAACTGTGCTTCTAATCAACTATTCGACCATCATCGACCCGATACTGAAAGAGGTCAGGGTTTGCGCCGCCGAGCTTTCCGGCATCAAGGCGGGCGACAGGGTACTGGATGTCTGCTGTGGGACGGGCGACCAGGTGTTCCACTACGAGCAGAAGGGCGCTGTTGCCACCGGCGTGGACCAGGACCCCGGCATGATTGAACTGGCGGGAAAGAACAGGAAAAGACGGGGATTCAAACACAGCACCTTCCGTGTAGCCAGCGCCGCCGAGCTGCCGTTCTCGGACGGTTACTTCGATTGCGCTTCCATATCACTAGGGCTGCACGAGATGGAAAGAGACGAGCGAAATAGAGCCGTTTCCGAGATGAAAAGAGTGGTGAAAAAGGAGGGCGTCTTGATGTTCATCGACTTCCGGGTCCCCTTACCCAGAAACCTCTTTGCTTATCTTATCAGGGCTGTGGAATTCATTGCCGGAAGGGATAATCATAAATGTTTCACGGACTACCTGGCTCAGGGTGGATTAAGACAGATATTGAAGGAAGCTCAGCTTACCCCGCAAGAGGAAGCTCTTCTTATGAGCGGGAACATGCAAGTAATAAAATCAAGCAACCCTTGACCTGCCCTCCAAAAACTAGTCCATTTGTAACGTTATACTTTGGGTTACCAACCCAAAGCCCAAACAAGGCATATGAAATCACCGATAGCCCGATGAAATTTGGAACGAATCGCATGGATGCCATTGATTTTCACGGCAACAGCATTTTGTCATTTCTGAACTGGTATTCTCAAACAATCACACCAGCTTGTGCATCAACAACTTTAACTCTAAAGGTGGTACAATGATTTGAGGCAGGTCAGTGGAAGAAAGGGCGTCAATAAAAATGGAGGTAACAAACTATGGGGCTATTTAAATGGGCTAACGAAAAAGTCAAAAAGCTTACTTTTATAGATGTTAAACTGGTCGCTTTTGCAGGTATTTGTGTCGGTTTAATAGCAGCGAAGTTAGCTCCAGGTATTCTTAGCATTAGCATCTGGTGGTTTGTTGCGATAGGGGTATTGCTTCTCCTATGGGTTTATTATGTGATTCTCTTTAAGAAGTGAAATAAAAGTTGACTCAATAATTTTCTAAGCCTGATTCCCTCTATTTACAACTGAGATTTCCAATCTTTCGTTTGAGATATTCCACTACGAAATATTGAATGGTAAAATCACGAGTAAATCGAACAACGGTTTGCCAATCCCTTGCCCCAAATCAAATAAAGCTCATGAAATCCCCGATAGCCCGATGAAATTTTCCAAAGAATCGGGTGCACGCTATTGGTTTTCACGAGAATGGAATTTTGTCATCTCTGAGCAGTTACCCCCGGGTAATCACACCAGCTTGCGCTCCAACAACTCTAACTTAATATGTGGTACAATAATTTGGGGCAGGTCATCCCAACGAAGATGTTAAACTCAAATCTCAACAATAGGAATGGGAGGGAAATATGATTGAGCGAGTTCATGAACATATAATTACAGAACTCCAACAAAACACTCGTACAGATACTGTTTTCGTCTTGACAGCCATTCTTCTTAACCTTTTGACTTTAGGTATTAACTCGGCAGTAGCTTCGGGGTCAGATAAAGATGCGACCACATGGGTTGTATTCTTTACCTTTGTCTGCCTCGTGATTGTAGTCAATTTCGTCTCAGAGGTCGGATTATTAAAAGGGAAACAAGCCAGAATTAAGCTGATAAGCGGGTTGTTGAAGATGTACAAGGACCAGGGTGTAGAAGGTTATTACGATGCATCTCTCTTGAGTAGCTATGCTACAAGATACAATCTCTTTCTTCTAGTAGTCATAGTTACAGGGCTAATAGCTATTATTGTGCCCCTTATTCTTATGATGTGATAGGACCTCTAATACTTAGATACTATCAATCGGCGAATACCTCTTATGTGCCTCCACCGCATCATAACCACCGATACCCCTATGAAGTTTTAGAACAAATGGCGTTGATGCTATTGGTTTTCACCGCTGTAGCATTTCTTATTTCTGAGCTGTTATACCCAGGTAATCATTGCAGGCGATGCTAGCTCCAGAAGTGGTACAATTATTGGGGCGTAGGTCACAATAGGCCGCCCTCTAAGCGGCAAAAATAGGATGCTAGGTTTACGAGATGAATTTTATTAATTCCTTAGCAACTGCCCTGAAATCGCTATTTGCCCATAGGTTACGCTCCTCGCTAACTATGTTAGGAATTATAATCGGGATTGGAACTGTAATAACATTAGTGTCAATAGGTAGAGGAGTTCAGACTATGATTACTTCTACCTTTGAGCAGTTAGGCACCAACGTACTCTATGTAATGGCTAGTTCGCCTGAAATGGAAGCAATGGTGGGGGACATAGCCAGTATGACCGCAGGTATCATGACCCCAACTCTTACCTTAAGTGATGCTAAAGCTTTGGAACGTGTACGCTCAGTAGAAGCAGTAGACCCCGTAAATGAAAACTACGTTAAAGTAATCGCTGGCAGGGAAAGTAAAGTAGCCATAATTCATGGCGCTAGTCCTGCATATCAGGTAGTATACAATTACTCCTTAGCTTCAGGCGAGTTTATTTCTGATAGGAATGTGACATCAAGTGCTAGAGTAGTAGTATTGGGGAATAATGTAGCTGAAGACCTATTTGGCTCACTTGACCCTTTAAGGCAAAGGGTTAGAATCAAGGAGAAAAAGTTTACTGTTATCGGGGTTCTAGAACCTAAAGGCGGAGCTGTTATGGGGGTTAGCCTGGATGATGTCATAGTAGTACCAATAACTACCTTTCAGACCAGGTTATTTACTCAATATACTACTCGTGGGGAAGATGCCGTTCAGTCAATTGGTGTTAAGGTAGCTAGTGCTGAAGCGATAGATGAGGTGACGTATGAGATTGAAACCATCTTAAGAGAACGCCATCGGTTATCAGCAAGCGAAGAGAATGATTTTACAATCATTAGTATGGAGGAGATGCTCGGTTCAGTAGAATTGATAGTCGGAGTACTTACCCTATTTTTGGGAGCTATTGCCAGTATTTCCTTGTTAGTCGGTAGTATTGGTATTATGAATATTATGTTAGTTTCAGTAACTGAACGAACCAGGGAGATAGGTATTCGTATGGCCGTAGGAGCTAAGCGAAGGGATATTTTGCTTCAATTCTTACTGGAAGCAGCTATGCTCAGTCTAGTTGGTGGGAGTATAGGAATAGCTGGTGGCTGGTTAATATGTAAAGCAATTTCTCTCGTGGACATTGGGGGGATGACTATCCAATCCGGAGTTTCACTAGATATTGTTATTCTAACTGTCTCGATATCAGTTTTCGTTGGTCTAGCATCTGGTACATATCCAGCAGTGAGGGCATCTAAGCTAAATCCTATTGATGCTCTGCGCCATGAATGATAGAGACATAGAATGAGGTAATGACCTGCCCCCCTAAAACTGGTCCAGATACAAAGAAGCTTATATCTTAATGTTGTCAATCGGCGAATACCTTTTATGCGCCTCTACTGCATCATAACAACCCACAGCCTGGCAATACCTATTAGTCATCATCAGCGTGGTATGCCCCGGCAATCATACCAGCTTGCACTGAAAGAAGTGTGACTCTGAAGGTGGTACAATAACTGGGGGCAGGTTAATACGGTGGCTAAACAGAGAATTTAGGGAGGTGACAGAATGACAACTGGTATGTCTGAAGAGCAAATCTATGAGGAGGCTAGAAAGAGGGTTGAGGCAAAGAAGGGATTTTTTATCCACTTTGCCGTATACATTGTTGTCAATATCATGCTGGTGCTCATATGGGCGTTTGCCGCTGGCGGAGGGTTCCCATGGTTTATCTTTCCCCTGGGCGGCTGGGGCATCGGCATACTTTTCCACTTCCTAGGGGTTTTCGTCTTTGGAGGAAAATCGGATAGAGGAGCAATAGAAAAGGAAGCAGAGAGAATAAGAAGAGAGCAAAAATAGCCCGATAAAATTTAGAACAAATCGCGTGGACGTCATTGGTTTTTGAGACAATAGCATTTGTCGTGTCTGAACTGTCATCCCCGGGCAATTATACCAGCTTGTAAACCAACAAATTTGATTTTAAAAGTGATACAATAATATAAGGCAGGTTAATAGCTAGGAGAGACTAGATGAGGACTTGGTATTTTATCCCAATTATTTTCAGTGTTATCTTGCTGGTCATGGTTGGAGTTGCCAATTGGTGTTTCCCCAAAGGCGAGCCATACTACACAGGTGAATACGAGGAACTCTATGACGGTCAGGTAGTTCGACCAGAAATTGAATTCACGCCTTCACCAAAGAGTAACCCTGATTGGGTCAGGTTTTTTCAAGATAATTCCGGCATGCTATTTGTATGTAGCATGGCAGGCTTTATTCTCGCCATGTGGATGCGGGTGTCGGGAGAAAAAACGCCATATACCGAATAAGTGTAAGGGGCATGATGCGCACCCTGGGACGACCTATCCCCCAATAACCAGTCCACTATTACCGATAGCCCCCAAGAAGTTAGAAAATTTCGAGTGTAGCCTACTGGTTTTCGTGACTGTGGTATTTGGCGTTTGTGAACTGTTATCCCCAGGCAATCAAACCCAGCTTGCGGTCCAACAACTCTCACTTTAAAGGTGGTACAATTATTGGGGGCAGGTCAAAGTGAAATGAGAAAATTGCCTTGGAAATCAGCATTATCGTTTTCTATTCTTATTCTGATTTGTATATTGTTACCATTTATAGTGTTTTTGCTGATTTACAAAGTTCAGTTTAATACCTTTGTGAGTTCCATTGTCAATAATTGGACCTGGCTAAAAATCATTGCCGGGATTATTTCTATATTCCTACTGTTACTATTTTCAAATACTAAGAGATTCAGAAAATATTTTCCAAAACTAGTATTGGCGATCCTTCTAGTTATGGGGTATAGCTTTATCCTTGCTTCTATGGACTCGGATTTGTCCGCTAATATCGACAATATTTTAAACATCAGTCTTTTTGCAGCTGGAGTGACCGTAATTGCTTTTGTTGTATTTATTGCAGGATTATTGGGAAAGTCATACCTGAACGATGAAACTAACGAATCTAAAAATATCAAGCCAGAAATAAGTGGAAAGCCAATACTTGTAGAAAACTTAGCTGGCATGTCTGGTAATGACATGTTTGGATTAATAGATGGCAGTGATAAAGTCAACAGAGAAGTATCCGTGAAATTGGTCTCAGAGGAATTGAGACTCTTTAATTTGGCACTCCGATTACAATACGAAGCTCTGGCATTTGCATCTAGCCATAATAAAGAATGGACTAAGTCTGATCAAATAGTTGTAGCTATGGCTTGCAGGGTAGTTAGACAACTTAGGGCAGCACGTGAGCTGATGCTATACGGGTTTTGGGCTGAAGTTCAAGTATTGGAAAGAAGCATACACGAAGCGCTGACAAGAGAATGGTATTTCTATAAATATCCGGAAGAAGCCCCGGAATGGTTCAGAGAAGGAAGTCAAATTAAACAAGGCAAGATTGATAAGGCTCTAGCGGAAGAAGGTGAAGGTAAAAGTGAGGATGACCTACTACAAGTACTGAGAAATCATTATGGTTATATTAGTCAACATACACATCCTAACGTAGAAGCAATTCAACTCGAAACTTGGGATGGGGAGGGTGCAATCGGTAGCAAAGGAATTATTGCAGGACCGATAACTGAGGACTATTTTAAGATACAGTTTCAATCATTGCTGTTAATTGCTGTTGAAGCCACGCAGATACTTGGGATTGTCGGTTTGCATGACGCTACTAATACTTGGAAGCAAGAAGTATCTGAACTCAGGGATGTAGTCAAGAATATGGGAATTGACCTGCCCTACAAAAAACCAGCCCAGATATAAAGAAGCCTATATTTTAATATTGTCCATTGGCGAATACTTCCTATGTGCTTCCACCGCGTCATAGCATCCCACAGCCTGACAATACCTATTTGTCATCATTAGCGTACTATGTCCCAATAACCTCTGTAACATCAAGCACGGGAGAAGAACCTGCCCAGGAATGGACTCTCCAGTAGAATAGCTCCCTCCGGGCATACTTCCTGGCAGCAGTAACAGCGGATGCAGCGGTCATACCGATGTGTAGGTTGCCTGGATGTATCACCCGTGTGCCAATCAACAGCTTTAGGTTCAACCGGGCACATCCTGACGCAGGTGCCGCAATTGGTGCATTTTGCTTTGTTGATAACCGGTCTCTCGCATATTCGATTCTTGACGAAGGTTCGCAATCGGCTGCCAGTGCAAGGCATTGGCGGAGTCCGTATTACCTCAAAAGTCTCGTCGAAGAACTGTTCCATATCATCTCCGACTATTTCAATGTTCTCGATATGGTATGTTCCCAGACCCGCCTGCTCTCCTGGCCTTGATGTTGGCACAACTGCGGGGTCAAGATTAATTATTCTACAAGCTGTTGCATCTATGGCAATGGGGTCACTGGAGAACAGCAGTACGTTCATCTTCTTCGGTTTGCCGCTTCGCGGTCCGTTGCCCTCCATAGCCATGATGCCATCCATGACACAAAGACGCGGTTTGACGAGAGTATTCAAGTCAACAAGCATGGTGGCGAAATCGTAAGGGTCAGGCAACTTAACATGATACTGGCTTTTCAGCAAGCCAGGCACACAGCCAAACTGATTCTTGACCGCTCCAGTAAATCGGACAAGCGGGTGCGTTTTGAACTTTGGCAGACTTACCAACCCATCAGAGTCCAAAATGCCGTTGGCAATCACAAAGCTCTTCACCAACAACCCATCCGGGTGACTAACCTGCCTCCCGGCATCAAAATCAGCCAGACTGAACCCTAATTCATCCCCGATACGCTTCAGACCGGCTCTTCTCACACTAAACTCACACTTTCCGAACGATGGTGAGTCACCGTAGTAGACACTGGCGCCCGCTTCAGCGAGTAATCTCCCCACCGCCTTGAACACTGCCGGATGTGTAGTTACACAGTTTTCAGGATTTGTGCCAATGAGCACGTTCGGTTTCATTACGATTTTTTCGTTGTGTTTTGCGAAAATGGAAACTCCGCCAAGAAGGTCCAGCCCCGTCTGAACGGCCTCAAGGACTTTATCCTCTTCGTATGTATCACATCTTACCAGGGCGACTTTTGTCTTATTCATGATTTCGATATCACTACCGCAATATATTACCTGACAGTCATATTATAGCTAATAGCCAGCGTTTGTTCGAGAGAAATAAAGCTCCTGCTATCCCAACGGCCCAAACCTCTTATGCTCCTCACTAATCTCCTCCTGCTTGATCGTCCGATACACATCAACCGTGACTGGTTTGATATTATGCATTACCTTGACTTATTAGAGTAAACATGGCATATTTCCACAGTAGTATTAAGGTTGAGAAAACTATCGCAAAATTCACGCGCAAAAGCTAACCAAATTTGTTAAGCAAAATTTCAAGGGGGAGTTAAGAAATACGCAAAACAGGCTCAAAAACTAAGTGGCAGCGGCTGGATTTTAACCGTTATGAGTAAGACAAAGAAACCGATAATCGGAGGAATTTTGACTGTTTTTTCTGGACTCCTTGGTTTATTAGGAACTGCCAGTTATTCTATCGGTTTGGGTGCTGCGGGTAGCGGTTTTGGCAAAGGAGATATGCCTCCATTTGTGCCAAGTATCATATTCGGTATGTCCATACCGGCCGTCTTAATTGCCCTACTTGCTCTGGTAGGCGGAATACTCGCCATACTAAGGAAGCGATGGCGGTGGTCTCTTGCCGGTTCAATTGCAGCCGTATTGTCTTTAATTATTCTAGGGATACCAGCCGTAGTACTGATTGCTCTATCTAAAGACGAATTTGCATAGAGTAAGAAAGCAAACAAAGTGGCAGCGGCTGGATTTGAACCAGCGACCAAGGGCTTATGAGTCCCCTGCTCTACCCCTGAGCTACGCTGCCTTGCAGAGAATAAATTAGCATAACTGGCTTGTAAGTGTCAATTCTCCTTTGCTATAATGCCTTAAATTTAATATTACGCTTTCCGAGCCTTTTGCCCTAAAGGGATACACCCAAGGGCATCGGCCGATAGGGTGCCACTGGAAACGGTGACGCCTCCCGTGTTTGAAAAGGAGAGCTCAGTAGCTGCAATCTTGGAGCGTCTCCTTTCGAGACGCTTTTTTATATGTGGAGGTGACATTATGAGCAACAGGCTACCACTGCTAAGGCGGCTTCTGGCTAATAAGATGACGCTCACCTTTGCCCTCCTCGCCCTGGTGATTATGCTCTTCGTCTTCGTGCCATTAGCCAAGACAATATTCTCATCAAGCCCGGCGACGCTGTTTGATACTCTGCTGGATGCCCAGGTAAGAGGCGCTATCTGGCTGAGCATATATACGGCTTTGCTGGCCACCCTGGTTGGAGCGGTGTTTGGTGTTCCCCTGGCTTATATCCTGGCACGCTTCGATTTTCCGGGGAAGAGAACCATCGAAGGGCTAATCGATGTGCCTATCGTGATTCCGCATACTGCCGCCGGCATCGCCCTGCTTTTTGTCTTCGGGCGTAATTTCTTCGCTGGTAAGGCATTCAACCTGATAGGTATCAACTTCGTTGACTCGGTGGCCGGGATTGTTATCGCTATGCTGTTTGTGAGCATTCCATTCCTGATAGACTCGGCCAAGGAAGGGTTCAAAGCTGTGGATGTCAGGCTGGAAAAGGTATCCCGCACCCTCGGCGCCTCGCCGTGGCAGACCTTTTTCAGAGTTACCCTGCCCTTAGCCTGGCGGAGCATACTTGCCGGCAACATAATGATGTGGGCACGGGGGATAAGCGAGTTCGGCGCTGTGATGATACTGGCCTACCATCCCATGGTGGCTTCTATTCTGGTTGCCGACAGGTTCGAGCAGTTTGGCCTGGATTATGCCACGCCGGTGGCAGCACTGCTTATCCTGGTCTGCCTCATCATATTTATCGGGCTCAGGGCTTTCACTTATAGAGGAGCAAAGGCATGATTGAGGTAAAGGGCTTATCGGTCGACCTGGGTGATTTCCTCCTTAAGGACATTACCTTCGAGGTGAAACAGAGTGAATATTACATCATCCTGGGACCGACCGGTGCCGGCAAGACAGTGCTCCTGGAGTCTATCGCCGGGCTCTACCCCGTTAAGAAGGGGGAGATTTGGCTGAATGGGAAGGAAATTACCAACCTTGAGCCAGAAAAACGGGGCATCGGCGTCGTGTATCAGGACTATGTTCTTTTCCCCCACCTTTCGGTGAAAGAAAATATCGCCTTTGGCTTAAGATTGAAGGGACTGCCCCGGCAGGAAATCGAGGCTACAATTGGCTGGCTGGTAGAGCTGCTGAATATTTCCCACCTCCTGGAGCGGAAGCCCGACACCCTGAGCGGTGGCGAGAGCCAGAAGGTAGCCCTGGCCCGGGCGCTGAGCGTTAAGCCGGAGGTGCTTCTTCTCGACGAGCCGTTGAGTGCCCTCGACCCCGAGACCAGGGAAGACATACAGCATGAACTTCGGCGGATACACGAGCGGTTGAACATGACCGTTATCCAGGTTACCCATGACTTTGAGGAGGCAGTGGCCCTGGGGGATAGAATCGCCGTTATCGGCGAAGGTCGCATAATGCAGGTAGGGACATCTGAGCAGGTATTTCGCCAGCCTAACTCGGAATTCGTAGCTCGCTTTGCCATGTCACGGAATATCTTCAGCGGTGAAGTTCGTGATGGTGACGAGGAATGTGCGGTTATCAATGTAGGTGATATGCAAATAGCCGTGGCGAGCGAGCTGAGAGGCAAGTTTCACGCTTCTATACGGCCTGAGGATATCCTTATCTCGACAGAGCCGCTTAAGTCCAGCGCCCGTAACTGTCTGCATGGGACTATCAGCCGGGTTGACAACAGAGGGGCGACGTTTTTGCTTACCGTTACCGTGCCGCCGGAGTTTATCTGCCTGGTTACCCGGCGCTCCTTTGAGGAGATGGAATTAGGCGAAGGAAAGGAGGTGTTTCTGACGTTTAAAGCCTCGGCAGTGCATGTATTTTAGGTGGCAGCGTTGGGAGAACCCAAGAATGTAGGGACAGGTCTTTAGACCTGTCCGAAAGCGGACAGACCTGAAGGTCTGTCCCTACGGGATGGCAGCATTATATCGGTTTAATAGGCTTGGTCATTGCAAGGAGCATGGCGACGGAACGATCTCGACAAACCCACGCTGTCGTTGCGAGCGAAGCGAAGCAATCCCCCAAAGCCCTACCGAGATTGCCACGGCACTTCATGCCTCGCAACGACAAAATGGGGAAGCCCCTCGCCACGACAACCCTACTGTCTTTGCGAGGAACGTTAGCGACGAAGCAATCTCGGCTGGGGGGTTACAGGACTGAGATTGCTTTGGGCTGGAGCAGATGCTCCAGCCTACCCGGCCTCGCAACGGCAAGGGAAAGGAGGAAAATCCAATGACAGGTACAAGAGCAAAAGCATTCCCACTCACCATAGGCCTTTTGATGGCGCTGGTTCTGGTGCCAGGCTGTGCTCGGCCAACGCCTGCGGAGCCATTTGAAGGCACGCTTGCCATCTATCATGCCGGCAGCCTGGCTGTGCCTTTTGAAGAAATGACAGTAGAATTCAATAAGCTTTACCCCAACGTGGAAATAGTAAGAGACTCAGGTGGCAGCCGCAGCGAAATACGCAAGATTATAGAATTAGGCAAAACCGCCGACATACTCGCCTCAGCCGATTATGCTCTTATTCCAGACATGATGTTCCCCGAATTTGCTGATTGGTACATAGCCTTTGCCCATAACCAAATGGTGATTTGCTATACCGACCAGTCCAGGTTCAAGGACGAGATAAACAAGGACAACTGGTATGAAATTCTAGCCAGCGATGGCGTGGTATACGGGCACAGCGACCCCGACCAGGACCCGTGCGGATACCGGACATTGATGGTGTGGCAGCTAGCCGAAAATTACTATAAGGAGTTCGGGATGTATAAGAGCCTGGACATCGATGATACTCATAAGAATATGACCAGACCGAAGAGCGTTGATTTGATTGCCCTACTTGAATCAGGTGACCTGGACTATGCTTTTGAATACCTTTCGGTTGCCAGGCAACACGACCTCAAGTATGTCGAACTGCCGGCGCAGATAGACCTTTCCAGTGCAGAGTTTGAGGACTTCTATGCTACAGCCAAAGTAGCGGTAAGCGGCAAGGAACCTGGAACAAAGACAACCTTAACTGGAAAGCCGATTGTTTACGGGTTTACCATCCCACAGAACGCCTCACGCCCGGACTTGGCTGTAATTTTTTTGAAGTTCTTGCTGAGCGAAGATGGTCAGGCAATAATGGAGAGGAACGGGCAGCCACCCATAGCTCCAGCACTAACCAACGACAGGACCAAATTGCCCGGCGAGCTGAGGGACTTATGTGTCGAGGCAAAGTAACCTATCAATAAGTGACACCCTTAAAGCCAAAAGTGTGAATGCATTCCTGTCCTTCCACCTTTAGGCATTTCCCCAAAGGCGGGGTGATTTCGTACTCTAGGCCCAGGGCTTCCGGCCAGCCAGTGATGCGTGCCAAGACGCCGCACTCATAATCATCAGCTACGCCGGCACGCACAGCGTTGTCGTAGGCAAAACAACGCCGCACACGCATTTCAAAGGCATTCTCGCTGACCTTGATCACATCATAATCAGCCAGGTCAGGCCCGACAAGGCCCAAGAGGACTTCTTGTGTCAGCAGATAATCGTCCATGGTCGTCACCGGTGGTAACTTTAGCGCACGAACAATACGTTGGGCTTCAACCTTGCCAATCTCATGTGCGGCGGTTCGATTGAGCCGGTTCACGACCTGCATGTCGTACTCTGCGGCGACTGTCATAAACCAACGTGCATCGTGTGAAATCCAGCACTTGACGAGCAGTGCTTCGCGTTCTGCTGGAGACAGCCGGTGCAGGATGTCGTTGGCCTTTTGCCTCAACTCAGGTTGGACGTTCTCCTGATTACTCATCCAAACTCACGAAATGGTCAAGCCTGTCCAATTCAAGACGCAGCCTTTTTCGCCTCGGTTGATACCCAGGAGCACCAGGCGTCTATGCCATCGCCCGTTTTGCAGGACACCTCAAATATCTTAACATCCGGGTTTAGCCCTTCAACTGCCTTGCGGAAGCTGGCTACGTCAAAGTCAATGTGAGGCAAAAGGTCAATCTTGTTTATCACTATCACATCGGCTTCACTAAACATCAGGGGATATTTTGTGGGCTTATCATCGCCTTCAGGTATGCTGGAGATTACTACCTTCTTATGTTCGCCCAGGGCAAATTCAGCCGGGCAAATAAGATTACCCACATTCTCGATAAACAATAAGTCGATATTCTCCAGCGGCAGCTTATCCAGAGACGGAGTAATCATCTGGGCTTCTAAAGAGCAGGCAGCACCGGTATTTATCTGAACTACCGGAATCCCCTGTTCATCTATCTTGTCAGCATCTATTTTAGAAGCTACATCACCTTCGATAACAGCTAATTTCAATTCACTCCTCAGACGGTCGATTGTCTGCAAGATAAGGCTGGTCTTACCAGCTCCCGGTGACGACATACAGTTAAGAGCAAAAACCTTATGCCTATCCAGGACTTGCTTATTTCGGGCAGCTATGGTGTCATTGGCACTAGTAATGTTTTTTAAAACCTCTATTTTCATTATTCAACCTCTATACTTTCTATATAGCAATGTCGCCCGCTAATTACCTCGATGCTATTGCTTTGGCAATTCGGGCAAACCCAGAGAGACTCTGGGAGGTCAAATTCAGCCAAGCAATCTCGACATTGCAACTCTGCAGGCACTGGTTCAAAATCGATGGTAGCCTCCTCAGCAGCAGTATCCTTCTTCAGGAAATCAAAATAGAACAGCACGCAATCGCTGACGACTCCTGATAGTTCACCAATTACCAGGTTAATCCTGGTAATCTTACCTGCCTGCGCTGCTTTTGCCTCATCCAAAGCAATGTTCAGTATCTGCTCGGTTATTGCTAGTTCGTGCACTTTACCAGCCGCAACTTCTTCATGCCTCAAACCTGGTTGAATTATAAACCTTTAGCTTTGCCTTTTCAAAAGCAAGAGGAGGGACCATTTAGCTAGCCTCTTAAACCGATTATACTAAAGCTATCCGGGTAACTCCTACTACGAGGCGATTCGAAGGTTGAGCTGGTTCGGATAGATGGGTGACGCTTACATGGTGTCACTATCAGCAAAATGAGAAGCATGTAGTGCGAGGAATGTCATTGTGAGCCGAAGCGAAGCAATCTCGGAAAGACAGAGGAGGAGGTGCCCCGCGCAATAGCCAAAACGTAACATGTAGCGCAGCCTTTTAAGGCTGCCCGGGGTGGTGATGGGCATGGCACCAATCGTTACCCCACCCTGGCAGGGCTAAAGCCCTGCGCTACATGCGAAAACAGTCAATAGTCAGCAGTCGATAGTCGAAGGTTTTTTGGTGATTTGGATTTAGATATTGTTCAGGATTTCGGATTTCATGCTTAGGATTTTAAGGAATAGGGGTGGTGGCTGATGGGCAAGGCTAAAGGCCGGCACTACATGTTGTTTGCCATAGGTTGGTGACTTTCAACCTCAGTTCATCAAGAGGGCAATTGGTATCTATAACGGCGTCGGCTCGTTTTATCTTTTCCTCTGCCGGTATCTGGGAATGGAGGCGATTTAGGATTTGCTCTTCGCCAAGTTGTCTCTGGCTTTTAAGCCGCTCCACTATTGTAGCTTCCGGGGCTACTGTAACCCAGACCTGGTCTACCAGCGGTGTCCAGCCGGCTTCGATTAATAAGGCAGCTTCGAGGACTACTGCCCTGTTTCCTTGCTGGCGATATTGCTCGATTCTTTCCCGGGTTACTTCATACATTTTCGGGTGCATTATGTGGTTAAGTTGATTTAGAGCTGTGGCATTGTTGAAAGCTAACTTGCCCAGCTTGTGGCGGTCTATTTCCCGGTTGGGCTTCAGGATGGTCTTGCCGAAGGCAGCTACCACTTGCTGGTAGGCCTGGCTGTCAGGTTGAAGAAGCTCATGGCCTACTTTGTCAGCGTCGATTATAGCGGCACCCAGCTCAGCCAGGATTTGAGAGACCGTGCTCTTTCCAGTGCCGAAGTTGCCAGTTAAGCCGATGACCAACATGTATAAATCCTAAATTCGAATGTCTAAATCCTAAACAAGTTCAAAGTTCTAAATCTAAATTTCAAATTTTCTCTCTTTGGTCTTTAAGCTGCCTTTCAACCAGCCCACATGTAGTGCAGTCTTTTAAGGCTGCCTGGGGTGGTAGCGGGCGTGGGGCAGGGCTAAAGCCCTGCGCTACATGTTTATCGCAAGTCCAACCACATGTAGTGCAGTCTTTTAAGGCTGCCTGGGGTGGTTGGCGAGGCGATTGAAGATTAAAGATTAAAATACAAAAGGCAAAATGGCAGATTAAAACCCAAAATGCATTGAGGGAGCCAGGCTTTACGCAGAATAATTTTTGCATTTTTATTTGTACTTTTGATTTTTGGTTTTTGATGTTTGCATTGCTTACAGGTGAAGGGCGGTCACCCGTGGGCGGATGACTCGCACGAGAAAACATAAACACTCTAGACAAAGGCCGACATGCCCAGCATTTCACGGCCGATGATTAGTTTTTGAATCTGGCTAGCGCCGTCGGGAAAGGTGAGAGTGCGGGCATCGCGGAAATAGCGCTCTACGGGGTATTCTTCAGAGATACCATAGGCGCCGTGTATCTGGATGGCTTTGGAGGTTACGTCGACAGCCATTTCGGTGCTGAAGCATTTAGCCATGGAGGCTTCTCTGAAGCAGGTTTCGCCCTTGCCTATCAGGTAGTAAGCCTGGTAGCAAAAGAACCGGGCTGCCTCGGTCACCATGACCATATCGGCAATCATTTCTTGAATAAGCTGGAACTTGCCAATAGGGCGGCCAAATTGCTGCCGCTCCCGGGCATATTTGATGGCGGCATCAATAGCCGCCTGAGCAAGCCCCACTGCACCAATGCCCACACCTACCCGAATTTCGACGAGGTCAGCGAGTGCTATCGGGTAAGCACCACCCAAATTTCCAACGAGGTTGTTTTTAGGGACCCTGCAATCCTCAAAGATTACCTCTGAGGTTGGGCAGGAGCGGCAGCCCAGCTTGGGCAGTTCCCTGGTAGTAAATGGAGATTCGTCTTTATCGACGATGAAGCACGAGATGCCTCTGGCCCCCTTGCTCGGGTCGGTGGAGGCGAAGATGACGGCTATATCAGCGATTCCACCGTTGGTTATCCATGTCTTGGTGCCGTTGATTATGTAGTAATCTCCATCAGGTACAGCGGTGGTCTTGACATCCCGAGCCCCGGAGCCAACATCAGGCTCGGTCAGTCCGAGGCAGGTGATTTTTTCCAGCGATAGCACCTTGGGCATAAATCTCGCCCTTTGCTCGTCGGTGCCGTCTTTAGCCAGGATGGGGAGTAAGGCAGCATCCTGCATCATGGCTATCATGCCTAAGCTGACGTAAGCGCGGGCCATCTCCTCGCCCAGAATGCCGTAAGAAATGCGGTCCAGGCCTTGTCCTCCATACTCTGGAGGCAGTGTTGAACCTATATAGCCGAAAGGCAGCAGCTTCTTTAAGAGGCCTACAGCTACATCTTTGGGCAGTGGGTGATATTTGCGGTCATATTCATCAGCAATGGGCATTATTTCTCGTTCTACGAAATCTCGAACATTTCTCTTTAATAATTTTTGCTCTTCATTAAGTTCTGGAATCATTTTTTCTCCCTTTTTAGGTTATTGTGGAGGCTATTCTAAGGCAAATTTTGCCCCTTGTCCAGTGGAAGTCTCTTCCAATACAAGTAGTGCGAGGCTTTAGCCTCGCCCATCACCCCACCCAGGCGAAACATGTAGGGCAGGGCTTTAGCCCTGCCCCGTCATCACCACCCCAGGCAGCCTTAAAAGACTGCACTACATGCGAAAACGGTCAAGAGTCGAGAGTCAGCAGTCGATAGTCGAAGGTTTTTTGATGATTTGGATTTAGAGAAATGAACATGTAGCGCAGGGCTTTAGCCCTGCCACGTTAGCCCCTCTGGCGACCTTAAAAGGCGCACTGCGTTTAACAGGTTGAAATGAAGTGGTATAATTGGCTAGGGGGTGGCTGACAAATGTCTGAGGCACTGCTTTATGACAAGCTTCCCGGGGCCAGGGTGCGTTGCAATGTTTGCCAGTGGCATTGTGTCATCGGTCCGGGCAAGTTTGGCGTTTGTCGGGTACGTCGAAATGATGATGGCGTTCTCCATGTTCTAAACTATGCTGGGACCTCGTCGGTAGCTGTTGACCCCATTGAGAAGAAACCCCTATTTCATTTCTTCCCGGGTAGTCTGGCCTTCTCTCTAGGTACCTGGGGATGCAATTTTCATTGTAAGCATTGCCAGAACTGGGAAATCTCCTGCATCGAGGAGCCATCTGACAGAGGGAGGAGCTCGCAAAGAATTTCGCCGCAGGAAGCGGTGAAATTAGCCAAGCAACATAGCTGTGGTGGCATTGCCTGGACTTATAATGAACCGAGTATCTGGTTTGAATATACCCTGGACTCAGCGAAATTGGCTAAAGAGAACGAGCTTTATACGGCTTATGTGACGAACGGTTATCTTGCGCCGGAGGCTTTGGATACTATCGGGCCTTATCTCGATGCCTGGCGGGTTGATATTAAAGGTTTTTCTGATGCTTTGTATCGGGACTTAGCTAAAATTCCCCGATGGCGGGGGATTCTTGAGGTGGCTAAGAGGGCTCAAGAGAAATGGGGTATGCACGTTGAGGTGGTGACCAATGTGATTCCGACGATGAATGACGATGAGGAACAGCTAGAGGGCATTGCTAGCTGGATTCGGGATGAGCTGGGAGAGCTAACGCCATGGCACGTGACACGATTTTATCCTCAGCATCACCTGATGCATTTGCCTCCGACCTCGATAGCTAGTCTGGAGAAGGCTTATGATGTCGGCAAGAAAGCAGGGCTGCGTTTTGTCTATTTAGGTAATGTCCCTGGTCACGGCGCAGAAAATACTGTTTGTTATTCTTGTGGCAAAGTGGTTATCCGAAGGCTTGGCTATGATACTCAAGTGATAGGCATTGATGGTTCGAAGTGTAAGTTTTGTGGCGCTGAACTTAATGTGAGAACGACGCCAAGAAAGGTAGTTTAAGGAGGTGGCTTATGGCAGGGGTAGTTTTTGGTTGTATTGTACCTCATCCTCCATTGCTGGTTCCTGACATTGGTGGGGGGCAGGAGGTGGTGATATCAGCGACGACACAGGCTATGGAAAAATTAACCGATAGGTTAGCTGAGCAGCATCCCCAGACAGTTTTGGTTATCAGCCCTCATGGAGAGTATCTCGGTGACGCTATGGGGATACTTACTGCCACCTCATCGACCGGAGATTTAAGGAATTGGGGAGTTCGGGGGCCTCAGCATCATTTTGATAATGACCTCGAAATGGTGGCACTTATTCAGAAGGAAGCAGAAGCGGCTGATATTCCCATGAAGTCCATTGGTGAGAGGAGCTATGAGCTTGACCACGGGGTAATGGTGCCCATGCATTTTTTACTTTCCGGGATGAAGGGAGTGCCTCTAGTGCCACTGACCTTCTCCTGGTTTTCTCTGGAAACTCATTTCTCTTTTGGCAAGGCGATTGGACGAGCTGCGGAACAGAGCCAAAAGCGAGTAGTCCTGGTTGCCAGCGGTGACCTTTCTCATCGACTTATTCCAGGGGCGCCAGCGGGCTATGACCCGATGGGTAAAGTCTTCGATGAGGAACTGGTGAAGGCGTTGTCTTCTTCGGATACCAAAAGCATTTTGAATCTGGACAGGGAGCTTATTGAACGGGCCGGGGAATGTGGTTTGCGCTCTTTTGTAATCCTTTTAGGCGCGCTGGATGGGCTTCAGGTAAAGCCGGAGATTCTTTCTTATGAAGGACCTTTTGGGGTTGGCTATTTAGTAGCCTCCTTTGAAGTTGTGCATTGAGGCTTGACTGAGAGAGGAGGTAGAGTGGGAAAACAGCTTCACCCGATAGTAAAGCTAGCCAAAGGAGCGGTGGAAAGCTATGTTGGCCAGGGCAAGGTGCTCAGGCCGGAGGAGCTTACCGCCGAAATGACGGAGAGAGCTGGCGTTTTTGTGTCCATTCATAAACGCGGTGAATTGAGAGGCTGCATTGGCACCTTTGAGCCAGCCAGGGCGAATGTGGCCGAGGAAATTATTGCCAATGCTATTAGTTCAGCTACTGAAGACCCTCGCTTTATGCCGGTAGTGGCCTCTGAGCTAGGTGATCTGGAATACAGTGTGGATATCCTCACCAGGCCGGAGCCAGTGAGCGGCGTTGACCAGCTTGACCCGAAGAACTATGGTGTAATTGTGGAGTGCGGATTTAGGCGAGGGCTCTTGCTGCCAGACCTTGAAGGTGTGGCTACTGTAGATGAGCAGATTAAAATCTGCCGGGCCAAAGTCGGCATAGCGGCTGATGAGCCTATTAAGCTGTACCGTTTTCAAGTAAGGAGGTATAAGTAACATGAAGTTGCTGGTTATTGGTATTGGTGATTGTGGCTGCAGGTTGGCTGGTGAGTTTGCCCTGTTAAACAAGATGGCAAAAGCCAAGCGGCATGTCAGTATAGTTACATGTGCCTATGCGTTTAATAATGACGAGGCCAACCTGGCGGCATTGACCAAGACTGGGCGTGAATGGCTGCAGCCTGTCTTAATTCACGGTTCCCTTGAAGGTGAGGAGAAGTCAGCCGAAGCCGGTGCCGAGCTTATGCGCCAGGAGAGTGACCGGGCGCTCGCAGCCATGAGACCGGGGGGGTCTGTTGAGTCAGATGCCTTTTTGTTTATTGCTGGTGCTGCTGGAAGTCTTGGTTCTGGGGGGGTTCCGGTAGTAGCCCAGCAACTTAAACAGCGCTATGCGGACAAGCCGGTCTACGTCCTCATCGTTCTTCCATTTGATTCTGAGATGGGCGAACCGCAATGTGTTCATAATACAGCTATCTGTCTCAACTCTATTGGTAAGATAGCCGACGCTGTTATTCTGGTGGATAATGGCGGGTTAAGGGGTGGGGGGAATATAGAGCTAAATGAGAATATGGGCAGCGTGAATAAAGAGATAGTCTTTCCATTCTATAACCTTCTCTGTGCCGGTGAAATGGGTGGCTCAGGATATGCCGCAGCTAAAGTAGTGGATGCTGGCGACATAGTGCAAACTTTAGCCGGTTGGACGGCGATAGGGGTTGGCGAGGTACGACTCCCGGGGTCAGTATTTCCATGGAGAAAGATGGGTGACTTTCGGAAGAAGGGCATGGAGACATCTGCGGCTCTGGAGGCGATGAACGCGGCTTTGGCTCGGTTGTCGATTGATTGCAGGTTGGAGGATGCTGGCAAAGCCCTGTATCTTCTTTCAGCCCCGCCCAAACAAGCCAGTATTGATATGACTAAAGATTTAGGGAATCGTCTGCGAGAGCTGGCGTATAATGCTGAAATAAGAGGTGGCAATTTCTATGGGGCTGCAAATCTTGCTCAGGTTACTGTGGTTGTATCAGAGTTGATTTATATGGATAGAATTAAGAACTATTATGATAGAGCGGTTGGGTTAGCTCACGTTGAAAACAAAGGAGAATAGAGATTAGCATGACCCTTTTTGATTTGAATCAGTTTGAATCGAAGGCTAGGGCAATGTCTGGAGTGGAGTCTGAGCTGCCTGGCAATATGCCTTTAGCCGCCAGGATGAGGCCGCGAGATTTTGCTGAGTTTGTGGGGCAGGAGCACCTGGTGGGTGAGGGGCGGGTGCTCAGGAAGTGTATCGAGGCAGACCAGTTGCCTTCAATGATTTTTTGGGGACCATCTGGCAGCGGTAAGACAACTCTGGCTTATGTCATTGCTAACGTCACCAGTTCACATTTTAGTCCACTGACTGCGGTTAGCGCTGGTGTGGCTGATTTACGCTGCATAGTTGATGAAGCTAAGCACAGGCTAAAGCTATCTGGACAGCGTACCATCATGTTTATAGATGAAATCCATCGATTTAATAAGATTCAACAGGATGCCATATTGCCCTTTGTGGAAAATGGCGTGGTAATTCTTATCGGTGCCACAACGGAGAATCCTTCCTTCGAGGTTATCTCTGCTTTGCTCTCGAGATGCCGGGTGTTTACTCTAAGTCCGTTAACCGATGAAGAGGTTCTTTTTGTTGTTGAACGAGCTATGAAAGACGAGGAGAGGGGGCTGGGGAAATTGAAGGTAGAACTGGCTGAGGATGCCTTAAGGCACCTGGTTGTTGCATCTGATGGCGATGCTCGGGTGGCCCTTAACGCCCTGGAGATGGCAACTCAGGCTACTTCGCCACAGGATGATGGGCATCGTCGGCTCAGCTTGACAACTATTGAGGAAGCGCTGCAGCATCGGGCTTTGCTCTACGACAAGGGTGGTGACCAGCATTATGACCTTATCTCAGCGCTTCATAAGTCGCTGCGCGGTTCGGACCCGGACGCAGCTTTATATTGGCTGGGACGGATGCTTGAAGCTGGTGAAGACCCTCTTTATATAGCCCGGCGTCTGGTGCGCTTTGCTTCTGAGGATGTGGGCATGGCTGACCCTCAAGCACTGGTTGTAGCCGTAGCTGCGCAGCAAGCAGTACATTTTGTGGGTATTCCCGAAGGCAACCTGGCTCTGGCTGAGGCGGCGACCTATCTGGCTACAGCGCCAAAAAGCAATTCTCTGTATAACGGCTATTCCAGGGTGCAGCAGGATATTGAGCGAAGCCGAAATGACCCGGTACCGCTTCACCTGCGTAATCCAGCTACGCGGTTAATGCGAGAGCTGGGATATGGAAAAGGCTATAAATATGCGCATGATTACCCAGGGCACTTTGTAGAGCAGCAGAACCTGCCAGATTCCCTCCAGGGGGAGCGTTATTATTTCCCCAGCGACCAGGGCTATGAGAAGGAAGTAAAAGCTAGGCTTAAAGCCTGGTGGGGGAATGACAGGGAGAAGAAAGACTGAGACAGAGCACTGTATATTTCCCTTGTGGTAATCTTACACTGGAAGGAGCCTGTTATTTCCCTGAGAGCGATGGATTTCTTCCAGCAGTAACTTTGTGCCATCCTCATCCTCTTTATGGCGGCTCGATGAATAACAATGTTATCCTGGCGGCGGCTTCGGCTCTGGTTAACAAGTCTATGATTGCCTTCATGTTTAACTTTCGCGGGGTAGGTGGCAGTGAGGGCAGCTTTGGAGGTGGTGTTGCTGAGCAGGAGGATGTGACGGCAGCCATAAGCTGGCTAGCTTCTCAGTCTCAAGTAGATGTAAGCAGACTGGGACTGCTGGGGTACTCCTTTGGTGCTACCGTAGCTTTGCCTGTTGCCTGTGATGATGAACGGGTCAGGGCGATGGCTCTTATTTCACCACCTGTTGAACCGCCACAACTATCTCAGCTAGGGGACTGTGCTAAGCCTAAGCTCATAATCTGTGGAACTGAGGATTTTGTGGTTCCGCTTGAGATGGCGGAGCTGATTAACCAAGAGTCGGCTGAGCCAAAGCAATTTGAGCTTGTCTCCGGAGCTGACCATTCCTGGTGGGGACATGAGGTAGCGATGGCGCAGAAAGTAGCCGCCTTCTTCGGCAGTTTGTTCATGCAAGTTGATTCCTAGTGTAGTGTTACGCATATAGGTTTACACTTCTGTGTGAATCATTTGCCCATGGGTGACCGTCCCTCATCAGTTGCAGGCAGGGTGGTGGAAAACGCAAATTTTGGAACAGGCTCTTCCGGCCTGTCCGAAGCGTATGTCGCTAGCCCGACGGATAGACCCAGAGGTGCTGTTTCTTACCACCTCTGGGTACATTGGAGCATCCGCTCCAATGATGCCTGGAGCAGATGCTCCAGGCTACCCTTCTGGACGACTGATTGATTGTGCCTATCCTGTCTATTTGTCTGTTAGCTCTTCTATACGTTGCTTTGCTGCCTCAACCAGGTCAGGGTCGCCTGACAGCTCCAGGACCTTATTATAGTCGGCAATGGCTAAATCAGCCTGTTTCTTCCGATAATATGTATTTCCCCGGTTGTAATAGGCTAAAGCATAATCGGGATTGAGCTCAATAGCTTTACTCAGGTCAGCAATGGCCAGGTTGTATTGCCCGCTGTTACTATAAGCAGAGCCACGGTTGTTATAGGCCTTGGCAAAGTCAGGGTCAAGCTCGATAGCCTTATTCAGGTCAGCAATGGCTGAGTCCCATTGCTCCTGCAGGTTGTATATTACCGCTCTATTGTAATAGGCTACAGCCAGCTCGGGGTCAACTTCGATAGCCTTACTCAGGTCGGCGACGGCAAGGTCCCATTGTCCTTTCATCCCATGAGCAGAACCTCTGCTATCATAGGCCTCAGCCAGCTTTTTGTAGGCCTCCGGTAGATTAGGGTCGAGCTCGATAGCCTTAGTCAGGTCGGCAATGGCTAAGTCCCACTGTCCCTTGTTGCTATAGGCATATCCCCGGTTATTATAGAGCATAGCATAATTAGGGTCGAGTTCTATAGCCTTACTCAGGTCGGCGATAGCCTCATCCCATTGTTCCATTCTATTGTAAATTGAGCCTCGATTGTAATAGGCTACGGCCAGCTCGGGGTCGAGTTCTATAGCCTTACTCAGGTCGGCAATAGCTAAGTCCCATTGCCCTTTCTCGCCATAGGCATAGCCCCGATTGTTGTAAGCCTCAGCTAGTTCAAGGTCAAGCTCGATAGCCTTATTCAGGTCAGCAATGGCTAAGTCCCATTGCTCCTGTGCATTGTAGATCCATCCCCGATTGTAATAGGCTCTCGCTAGTCCTGGGTCAAGCTCAATGGCCTTGTTCGAGTCGATAATAGCCAGGTCCCACTGTCCCTTCTCACAATATGCCCAGCCCCGATTACAATAAGCTATGGCCAGGTCGGGGTCGTTTTCGAGAGCCTCGCTGTACTCAGCAATAGCCTCTTCCCATTGTCCCTGGTCATAATAGGCGTTACCCTGTTCAAGATGCTCCAGCGCTGGATTAGCACACGCCAACATCAATAGTGTTATGTAGGTAAACAGAATAATCTTAAATTTATTTGGCATAATTAGTTTCCTTTACAGAATGGTTTGTGCAATCTTGGATTGGAAAAGATTTGACCTTTTCCAGGCTACAAATATAACATGCTGGGTAAGTTGTTTCAAATCTGCTGCTTGTTGGGTGAGGTATGGAGTCGATAGGGTTTCCTGACTACATGCAGGTTTGGATTCAAGGATAAACATGTAGCGCAGGGCTTTAGCCCTGCCCCATGCCCATCACCACCCCAGGCAGCCTTAAAAGACTGCACTACATGTGGGCTGGGTTCAATGGCAGCCTTAAAAGGTTGCACTGGCATGCCGGGCGAAGATACGCTAGCCACTATCTTTTGCTGTTCAAGGCTTGCTAGCGTCTGTTATAATATGGCTGAGTCAGGGTTGTATGTTGTGTTATACTAGATGTTTGGGAGGTGTATTTTGGCCAAGTTCCGAATAATTCCTAGAGAGACAAAGTTCTATGACCTATTTGAGAAGAGCGCTGGGAATCTAGTCGTAGCTGCAGGAAAATTAACCGACCTCTTTGACAATTATGAAGATGTTGAAGCAAAGGTAAAACGAATCAAGGATTTGGAACATGAAGGTGATAGTATAACTCACGAGATAATGCAGAGTTTGCATCGCACCTTTGTAACGCCCATCGATAGAGAGGACATTGCCTTTCTGGCTAATAGTCTGGACGATGTGATGGATTTCATCGAGGCTGCTGCCAGGACGGCTTTCCTTTATAAGATTGCCCAACCCACAGAAGCAGCTCGGGCGCTAGCTGCAGTTGTACTTAAGATGACCTACAAGTTGAACGATGTGATGCCACTTTTGCGCCGCCGTGACCAGTTCAAGCAGATTCTGGAGCAGTGTGTAGAAATCAACAGTCTGGAAAATGAGGCCGATGATGTGCATCATGCTGCCTTAGCCGAGTTATTTGATAATACGAGGGATGTGCGCGAGATTATCAAGTGGCGCGAAATTTATGAACATTTGGAAAGTGCTACTGACCGAGGGGAGGATGTAGCTAATGCTCTTGAGGGCATAGTATTGAAGCATGCCTGAATCCCTGGCATTGTTAATCCTGGTAATCGTGGTGGCCATTGGCTTCGGTGTCGCCAATGGTTTTAATGATGCCGCTAATGCTATTGCTGCAGTAATCGGTAGCCGTGCCCTTTCCCCTCGGGCTGCCATAGCGATGGCAGCCTTTTTTAATTTCGCCGGGGCAGCCACAGGCACCGCGGTAGCTTTAACCATCGGCAAGGGGATTGTTGACGCTCAAGCCTTGACTCTGACCACTATTATCGCCGGTGCTGGGGCAATTGTTATCTGGGCGGTCGTGGCAACACGCTACGGAATACCCATAAGTTTGACTCACGGGCTGGTGGCAGGGTTGGTGGGTGCGGGCATCACTATCTCCGGTAGCGGAAGCATTGTCTGGGGAGTCCTGGCGAAGGTTATTTCTGCGGTGGGTATCGCTCCGCTTCTAGGTTTCGCCGGTGGTTTTCTGCTGATGGTGGCTATAATGTGGCTGTTCCGGAGAAGTGCGCTTGCCAAAGTGCGGACTATCTTCAACAACCTGCATATCCTTTCAGCAGCCTTCATGGCTTATAGCCACGGCAAGAACGATGGCCAGATGCCTATAGGTCTAATGTCTATGGCTTTGATGGTGTATTACGGATGGAGTGAGTTCCAAATCCCCTTTTGGGTTATTGCAGTTTCAGCAGCTTCCATTAGCCTTGGTACCGCTACTGGCGGGTGGCGAGTTATCAGGACACTGGGATTGAGGATAACTAATTTGCGCCCCGTTCAGGGATTCGCAGCGACAACGTCAGCGGCTACCGTTATTGAGATTGCCTCACACTTTGGCATTCCAGTAAGCACCACGCACTGTATGAGCACCTCAATTATGGGAGTAGGTGCCACCAGACGCCTCTCCGCAGTGCGCTGGGGCATAGCCCGCAGTATCGTGTTAGCCTGGATACTAACTTTTCCAATCTGCGGCATCCTCGGCTGGCTTATCGCATTGCTTCTGAAGATTGCCCTTTGAGATAGCTCCACTGCCTCCATACAGGATAGAAAACGACAATTTTAGCTTGCCTTTATTAGAACATTAGTGCTAAAATAGCACTTGATTATGGTGGAGCTATTAAGGGTTGCTCTGGAAAAACAAGACTATGAGCTAGCTGCGCATGTCCTTGTCTATGGGCTGCTCAAAACGCAGGTAAAGGAGAATGAAAAAAAGAGATGCGCCAAAAGGCGATTGGAACGCAAGGAGACACGGCTTCTACGGCCAGGTGCTTGACGAAGCTGAAAAGCTTCACCTTGAACAAGCCCGCGACATAGAAGGCGTTGATGAGGAGATTGCCATCTTACGAGTCAAGCTCCGCGAGCTTGTTGAGAAGCAGCCTGACAGGCTTGACCTTTACCTTGCGGTGGCTACCACTATTGCCAGACTTATCAAAACCCGCTACAGCATTACCAAAGAGCAGAAGAAGTCGCTCAAAGAAGCCGTTGCCAAGGTATTGACCGAGATAGCCCTACCTTTGGGGATAAAGGCGCTGATCAAATGAGGGGATTTCTGTCTCACTGTCGGCAATCGTCACTTGGGCTTTTTTCTGGTTAGAGCAATGGCAAGCAATAGAACAAGTAGCGCAGCAAGGTCTGTTATCTTCGCTCTTTCGGGTTTTGGAGCGCTTGGTGCTTCCACACTCTCTTTAGCCTTGCTAAACGGCTCTTCTGGCTGGCGTGGCTGCCTCTGCACGGGCATGAATGCATATATGCTACCAATTGTGCCTAGTGCTAGTGCTATTATGCTACACAATGCCTGTGTCGATATAGACAAAGTTTGTCTGTATCTTAGACAAATAATTAAAAAGATTAGTGTTAACGCAAGGCATATGATTGCAAGAATACGCCGACGGCGCTTAGACCACCAGCTGGTCTTAGTTTTGAGGGGGAGTGCCGCGAGAAAAGGAAAAAATACCGAGAGTAGGAAGTAAAGTTGAAGTTGGTAAGAAAGTTGTACAGGGACCTGTTCCATGCCACAAGCCAAAAGGATGCTATAAATTATTAGAGCTACAGCAGCCCAAGCTGCAAGAGCATCTTTCCAGAGTTCCCAATACTTTCTCATAGAGCTAGTATATCATAAGACTTAGGAGAGCATAGAACATTATGACAGTGTATCATCTATTCTGATTTCTCTTTGGCGAATGGAGAGACGTCCTAAGCGGATGTAGCCACGAGGCTTTAGCCTCGTGACCCCCGACCTTTTAAGGTCGGGGGTACATGTTGAACGATTGGAGCCGATGCTCCAATCTACCCAGGGCATGTTCTCGACACTAAAGGGTCGTGACTACATTAGTTGGCACATTTCGCTCCTTGATTTTTAACATGAAACTACGTCCTTATCAAGCAGAAGTAGCTAAGGCGGTAATCGAGAGCGTTCAAGGCAACCGCGGCCTTACCTTCTCGGTTGAGATCGCCCGACAGGGCGGTAAGAATGAGCTATCAGCACACCTTGAGGTCTTATTGCTAACTATGTTCATGGCAGCCGGCGGCAACGCTATTAAGTGTTCACCAACTTTCAAGCCTCAAACAATCATTTCAATGGGCCGGTTGAAGCAGCGGCTGGATGACTTTGGCTTTAATGGCATCTGGTTTACGGAGGCTGGCTACATGGTCAGGCTGGGCAACGCCCGTCAGATATTCCTATCCGCCGAAGAATCCAGCTCAGTAGTTGGCCACACCGCGGACATACTTCTGGAGATTGATGAGTCTCAGGATGTGGCCAAGGATAAATACACCAAAGAGTTCAGGCCAATGGCGTCGGCGTCAAACGCCACTACCGTTCACTATGGTACTACCTGGGACGATGCTACTTTGCTTGAAGAAATCAAGCAGACTAACCTTGAGCTGGAAAAGAAAGATGGCATCAAGCGCCACTTCAGGTATGACTGGCAGGAAGTCAGCAGGTATAACCCCAGCTACAAGGCTTTTGCTGAGTCTGAGCGAGAACGACTAGGCGAGGACCATCCGCTATTCAGAACTCAATATGCTCTTTTTCCTATCCGGGGCGGTGGAGGTTTCCTCAGCTCTCAGCAAATTGCCCAGATGATTGGTAATCACTCAAGGCTGCATCATCGCCCCAGCCCATCAAGCATTATCGTTGCTGGCATTGACTTCGCTGGCGAGGAGGAGCAGCTTGAAGACCAAGTCCTTACCCGCCCGGGCAGAGATGCTACCGTTGTCACTATAGCCGAGGTCATATTGCCTGCCACAGGCTTTACCGCCAAAGAACCTCTGGTACACGTCCTTGAACATTATGCCTGGGTGGGAAAGAAGCACTCCGAGCTGTATTCTCAGATTGTTGACATAATGAGAAACGTCTGGAATTGCAACCGAGTTGTAGCTGATGCTACTGGTATCGGCGAGCCCATAGTCAGCTTTTTAAAGAAGTCACTGAGCAGCAAAGTGTTACCATTTAAATTTACCCAAAAGACCAAGTCTGAAGCCGGCTTTGATTTACTGGCGGCTATCAATTCAGGCAGGCTAAAATTGTATAAGCAGGATGGCTCAGAGGATTACAAGGAGTTTATGTTTGAGATGGAGAAAGCCAAGAGCGTCTATCGTCCCAACCAGACTTTGAACTTCTTTGTTGACCCCAGCGATGGGCATGATGATTACTTGATAAGTCTAGCCCTGGCCGTCCAGGCGGCTGCCAAATACGTGCCACGAAAAGCCAAGGGACAGTTATCCAGTTCATAGTAGTGCGAGGCTTTAGCCTCGCACAAACCTGAAACCCCAAGCACGAAATCCGAAATCCTAAACAATATCTAAAACCAAATCACCAAAAGGCGTTTTGAATTTTGAGTTTCGGTCATTCGAATTTATTTAGGATTTAGAAATTAGGATTTAGGATTTACTTAGCAATGTAGCGCAGGGCTTTAGCCCTGCCCCATACCCACCAGCCACCCCCAGGCAGCCTTAAAAGGCTGCGCTACAAAAGGCTGCGCTACATTGTTTTGAGATTGCCTCGCGGAGTTTACCCTGGTGAGCCGAAGCTCTGAACGGAGTGAAGAGAAGATTCTTCGGTCGCTCCACTCCCTCAGAATGACAAGAAGGGAAGGGCTCGCAGTAGTAAAGGGAACTCGCACTCGCGAATCAAGGCAAACAAAAAAGGAAGGGGACAAGGCCCCTCCCTTTATGTGTTCGACCAAGAGCAAGAGAACTTGGTGTGATTAAATCAAGCTGGGTAATCCCTTAGCTGAGTCTTCCATGTCGCGGAGTCGGCCGGTAGTTTCCTTTATCCGCTCCTTCTGGGTTTGGGCAAAGGCTGAAGCCCGGTCGTAGTAGTCTCTCACTTTCTGGACAAAAGCTAACTGAGATAACAATATAGTGACATCGATAGAGCTTCCCCCTCGAGGAAAGTCACCGGCTCTGATTACAGCGTTTTCTGCCAGCTCTCGGAGGTAATCACCGAGGCCTTTGGCGATATCCATAGTCATATCCTTGGCCGGGGCTGATAGAAGGTATAGTGCCCTGCCGGCATCCTCAGCACTGCAGGTGACAGAAAGCTCGCTCACAGCGGCGTCCATAGCTTGCATAGCTCTTAGAGTCTCATCACTCTTTTCCTTAAAACTGGTTTTGGCTAATTGCCATGGGAAGCGGAAACCACGCGGTATGCCAGCCCTGCCAACACCGAGGGTTGTCCAGCCATCGATGGATTGCATAATGTCGCCGGCATCCAGCGTCTTGGCGCCAACATGCTTGTATCTGCTTATCTCACCAGCACACATCAAGTCGTACCAAGGCTCAACCATTGCTGCATTTATTCTCTGTAAGTTCATTGCCAGGCTGGCGTCTTTTCTGACATAGCGTTGATTATCAGCCAGGAAGACACCGTCAGCTACTGAGTGGATGGACTTAAGACAGGTCGCTGTATTATAGACGCTTCTCAACTCAGCCATCTCTTCGTGCTCAAAGGGGAGAACGACAAGGGAATAAACTGGTTTGCCTATATAACGTTCCTTGAGCATTTGGGCGATTATTGATATGGCGCCGGAGCCAGTGCCGCCGGCCCCCCCGGCGATGAGCAAGAAGGCGTGGGTGTGGTAGAAGTCGGGTGCAGTCCTGATTGCATCGATTACCTTATCACCGTCTTCTCTAGCCAATTCAGCACCCATCTCGTTTATCTTGCCAACACCATGCCCCCAGGTCTTACGCCCGCCGATAAGAATACGATGCATATAGTCGGAACCGATGTGCGACAACCCGGTAAGGTCAGTCTGGTCGGTGTTCACGGCAAAGGTCCCCGTTATTATGTTGATGCCCCACTGCGATTGCGATCGCTTATTCAAACGAACAAACTCATCAGCAATTCGGGAACCACATTGCCCCAGTCCGATAACCATTAATTTCATAATTACTTCCTCACTTTCCGCTTATAGATTGGTTAGCTTGCTTAAATATAAAGCAATAGCCTCCTGTTTGTCAAGCTGGCTTTTTATTTCCAACTGCCTCGTCGGCTGATATGCACAATTCGCCAGATGATACCAATTATGCCAATGCCGGCTATGATAATAACTGCTAGCAGCCACCACTCCGTGACACCGACCTTGAAGAATTGACCATTTGTCCACTCACCCTGATTTTCGGCGCCATCTATTGCCTTTACCCTCCAGTAATACTCCCCTTTGGCTAGAGCCTCGTCGCCGGTTAGAGTGTACTGGGATTGGGTTAAGCCTTCCTTATGAGTCATAACGCCGGAGAAATCGGCGCTCTGGCTTACTTCCAGGAGGTACCAAATGCCGCTAGGGTCGTCAACGTCAGACCAGTCGAAGGTAATGACGGTTTTACCAACGAAACCAATCCTGCTGCCAGCTTCAGGGGATAGAGGCTGAGGTGTTGGTGGTGGCGTTGACTCCACGCTGAAGGTGCTTGACGCCACAGACGCCACTGCGTCTGTCACGGTCACAGTATGGTCTCCAGCCTGGCTTTTCGGGACTTTGAAGCTGGCCGTGAAATTACCTTTGGCATTTGTAGTTGAGCCGGCGGCTACCTGATTCCCATCGTAGCTGATGGTTAGGGCTTGATTCCCTCCAAAAGCGGCACCACTGACGATAACATCATCGCCTATAGCTCCAGAGGTGGGATTGATTTCCATTTCTGGCGAGATAACTATGATAGTGTCAGCGACATCGCTAGCCTTGGTGGTATCTCCTGAAGCGTCAACAGTATGCTCACCCTTAGTGCTTGGAGGCACCTCTATTTGAGTTGACCACGAACCTTTGGCATCAGCGGTGATGCCACTGGCAATCATAGTGCCGTCAAAGGTGATTTTGATTTCAGCTTCGTTAACTTCAAAGCCAACGCCGCTGACCCAGAGGCTGTCTCCGATATGAATGTTGCCGCCAAGGTGCCCGGAGGCCAATTCGAGTTTTATCCCTGGAGATACGGTGAAGGTGACTTCAGCCACGTCAGCTTCAGTGGTAGTTGCTCCGTAGGCGTCTATCTTGTGGCTGCCTTTAGCAGATGTAGGTATGGAGAAACTGGATTGCCATGAGCCTGTAGCGTCAGAGGTGATGCCGGTTTTTGTTGCCAGACCGTCATAGGTTACTTTGATGTTGGTTTCCCCGCTGCCGAAACCGGTGCCGGCTATGCTTATCACCGTGCCTACCCATCCTGAGGTGGGGCTAATGTTGATTTGAGGAGTTACGGTGAAGATTTGGTCGTCGACCTCAGTGGCTGGAGTGGTGCCTTCAGCATCAATAATATGTTCGCCCCGACTGCTAGCTGGGACATTGAAGGTGCTTTGCCAGCTTCCTTTGCTGCCGGCTTTAATCTCAGTTTCCACCGGACTGCCATCGTAGTTTATATTGATAGCCGATTCATTACTATTGAAACCCTTCCCTGTAACTGTCAAATTTGAGCCTACAGTACCCTCGTTGGTGCTTAGGCTGATAGACGGCATGACGGTAAAATTTCTCTCAAAAGACTCAGTGCCTATCCTCAGGGTGACCTTGTGTTCGCCCCTGGCTGCTTCCGGGATGGTGAAAGTCAAAGAAGCGCAGCCCTCGACGAGCTCCCCCTGGCTGAGAAGCTGTTCAGCTTCTCCCCAATAGAGGTAATACTGGCCTTCACCGTAGCCGCACATGGCAGGTATGGCCACCTTTGTGCCGACGGTCCCCTGTGATGGGCTGAATGATAGGCTGCCGGCGGCATCAATTGATGTTGGTATCAGGCAAATAGCCAGCGATAACAAGGCTAATACAGTAGCCGAAGCTTTTACCTTCACCAATGTCTCCACATGATATTACTTATTATAATAACACGAATTATAATAACACGAAACCGACAAAAAACATAGGAAATTTATTTATTTGTCACCCTGAGCGAATTTTTTTGTTCACGGAGTTTACCCTGAGCCAGAGATTCTTCGTTGCACTCATAATGACACAAGGCGAAGGGCTCCTTCAGAATGGTGGAAGACTAATGGCTTAGCATGACAGACAGGGTTACTGGACCATCTTGGTATATAAGGGGTAAGAGGGTCTTTTGAACACAGTTTGTTATATTTCTTTAGATAAAGTTGCCAGAAATTCAGCATTGGTCTGAGTTTTGGCTATGCGGTCAAGAAGTCTTTCGGTGGCTTCCGCGTCGTTTGATGAGTCTTGAGCCAGCATGCCGACTATGCGCCGCAGTAGCCAGACCTGTTTTACTGTAGTCTCATCGAGCAATAGCTCTTCACGGCGGGTGCCGCTGCGCAGTATATCCATAGCTGGGAAGATTCTCTTTTCTGCCAGACGGCGGTCGAGGTGTAATTCCATGTTGCCGGTACCCTTGAATTCCTCGTAAATCAGCTCGTCCATGCGGCTGCCGGTATCGACGAGGCAGGTAGCGATGATGGTCAGACTACCGCCCTCTTCGGTATTGCGAGCTGCACCGAAGAAGCGTTTGGGTGGATACAGAGCTACCGAATCGATGCCGCCAGATAGGGTACGCCCGCTGGGTGGCATCGCCAGATTATAGGCGCGAGTTAACCGGGTAATGCCATCGAGCAGGATGACTACATCCTTACCTGTTTCTACCAGTCTTTTGGCTCGGTCTAGAGCTAATTCAGCTACTCGAGTCTGATTCTCCACTGGCTCGTCGAAGGTAGCGGCGACAACTTCGGCTTTCACCGAACGTTTCATATCGGTAACTTCCTCAGGCCTTTCACCAGTGAGACAGACGATGAGGTGAGGCTCAGTATAGTTGGTGGCGATGGCATTGGCTATGTACTTTAGAATCACAGTCTTGCCGGCTTTAGGCGGTGATACAATGAGTCCACGCTGGCCCCGGCCGATAGGAGCTATCAAGTTGATGAGCCGCGTTGATAAGTTGCTGGGGTCGGTCTCTAAGTTGAACAGCTTATCGGGAAAAGTAGGTGTTAGAGAATTGAAATGAGGGCGTTTTCTAGATTGCTCTGGGTCTAGCCCATTAATTGCCTCGACGCGGAGCAGGCTGCAGTATTTCTCACCGTTCTTAGGTGGTCTGCCCTGTCCGGATACAGTGTCACCGTTCCTCAGGCCAAAGCGGCGAATCTGAGAGTTGGAAATGTAGACGTCATCGGGCCCGGGAAGAAGGCTACCCTGGCGTAAAAAGCCATAGCCATCGTCCACGGGATCCAGGATACCGCTGACGAATAAGTAGCCCTGCTGTTCGGTGTAGGCTTGAATGAGTCGTAGAATGAGCTCCGACTTTTTCAGTCCACTATAGCCGTCGATTTCTTGCTGTTTGGCTAGCTCGACCAGTTCATCACGAGTTTTGGTTTCTAATTCAGAAATGTTCATTTTGGTAACCTCTCAAATATTCTTTGTTATAGACTTAGAGTGGCAGTTTACCCTCCGTAAACGCCCCCTGTTATATAGTTTTACCTTCACCCATTACTTTGTGCCAGTCTGCCAGAAAGCGGCTGATACCGATGTCGGTCAGTGGATGTTGAATCATTTGCAGCAGCACCTGGTAGGGAACAGTGGCGATTTGAGCGCCAGCTTCAGCCGCCTCGATGCAGTGCTGCGGGTGCCTGATACTGGCGGCAAGTACCTGGGTCTTAATAGAATCAGGATATTTTTTGAACACCTCGACAATTTCTTTCACTAACCTCATGCCATGTTCGCCGACATCATCCAGCCTGCCGACAAAGGGACTAACGAAGACAGCCCCGGCCAGCGCCCCGAGGAGCGCCTGGTTTACAGAGAAACACAGGGTAAAGTTCACGTTTATGTTTTCCCTGGTTAGTTGATAGGTAGCTTCAACGCCTTCAAGGCTGGCTGGGATTTTGACCACCACGTTTTCTGCCCAGGTGGCAATCTGCCTGGCTTCAGCAACCATTCCTGAGACATCTTGGCTTATCACCTCGGTAGACACCGGGCCAGGGACAATGGAACAGATTTCCTGAACAAGATGTTTATAATTCACCTTGCCCTCTTTGGATACCAGGCTGGGGTTAGTAGTCACCCCACTGATTACTCCCAGCCTGACTCCGTGCCGGATATGGTCAACATTAGCTGTATCTAGAAATAAGCGCATTCGTTTCTCCCAGGGTTGATAAAGTCTATCATAGTCTCATGGCAGTGGCAGTGTTACTTGAGTGCCCTCAACCAGGGTTTCCTTGGCTGCCCCCACGAAGCTGCTAAATAAAGGGTGGGGGTGGTTGGGGCGCGACCTGAACTCAGGATGAAACTGACAAGCCACCATCCATGGGTGGTCTTTGACTTCAACTATTTCTACCAGCTGATTATCTGGAGACAACCCGCTGGGGATAAGCCCCTTTCGTTCTAGCGGCTCGCGGAAGTGGTTGTTAAATTCAAATCGGTGGCGATGGCGCTCGTAAACCGCAGTTTCACCATAAGCCTGAGCTGCTCGTGTCCCTGGAACCAGGTGGCAGGTGTAGGTGCCTAACCTCATGGTACCACCCATTTCACTGACCTGGCGCTGCTCTGGAAGCAAATCAATCACCGGATATGGAGTATCGGGGTCAAACTCAGTGGAATTGACTGACTCACTGCCCAGGGCATAGCGACCGAACTCAATAACCATGACTTGCATGCCCAAACATAAGCCGAGACAGGGAATTTTGTTTTGCCTGGCATAGGTGATAGCGGCTAGCATGCCTTTTATGCCGCGGTAGCCAAAACCACCGGGGATGATGATACCTTGAGCTGACTTTAATAAATTTTCAATACCATTGGTTTCCAGGTCTTCAGATTGCAGCCACTGGATGTTTATCTGCCGGTCGTGATACAAGCCGGCGTGGCACAAGGCTTCACGCACCGAATAGTAGGCATCTTGAAGCTCTACATATTTGCCCACCAGGGCTATGGTTACTGGCTCCTTCGGAGCTTTAAGCTTGTCGACCATCTGTCGCCAGTCATCGAGATTAGCCTCGCCAGCTCCGACCCCGAGCCGGTCAACAATCAGGTTACCTAAGCCAGCCTCCTCAAGCATCAGCGGCACCTCGTAGATAGTATCGGCGGTAGTCAGAGCTATGACTGCTTGTCTGTCCACATCGCAGAATAGGGAGATTTTGTCCTTAAGGCTTTGAGAAACTTCATAGTCTGAGCGGCATAGAATGATATCCGGCTGGATACCAATGCGCCTCAGCTCGTTAACACTGTGCTGAGTTGGCTTGGTTTTAAGTTCGTTGGTGGTGGCAATATGGGGCAGGAAAGTAACATGGAGGTAGAGGACATTATCCCGGCCCTCCTCGTTTCTCATCTGGCGGATGGCTTCTAGAAACGGCTGGCCTTCGATATCGCCGACAGTACCGCCTACCTCAACGATAACCACCGAAGCCCCAGAGAGCTGAGCTACTTCCCTGATCCTCTGCTTTATCTCGTTGGTGACATGGGGCACCACCTGGATAGTACCGCCGAGAAAGTCTCCCCGTCTTTCACCAGCAATGACTGCTGAGTAAATCTGCCCTGAGGTAACATTGGAAGCAGAGGTCAAATCGACATCAATGAATCTCTCGTAGTGTCCCAGGTCAAGGTCAGTCTCAGCACCGTCCTGGGTGACGAAGACTTCGCCATGCTGATACGGAGACATGGTTCCCGGGTCAACGTTAAGATATGGGTCGAGCTTCTGGATTGAGACTGAGATACCACGGCTTTTCAAGATTCTGCCGATAGAAGCGGCACTGATACCTTTGCCCACCGAGCTGACCACGCCGCCAGTAACGAAAATATACTTGCTCATAAGCGAATTTGAAGCTTGTTCACTGAAAGCTTATTCTCTATCTGATATCGAAACTTGAATCCCCTCGAGAAACGAGGTTTTTCAGGGATGCTGAGCACATGCTTTGCCATAAGCTGGTCTTAATGGTAGCTATAAGAACACACCAGACTAAAGCTCATCATGAAAGAGAATCAAGAGAACCAAGTCTAGATGTAGAAGAAAGCGGTTTTTAATTATTATAAGGAACTTGGTTAAGAGTTGTCAAGTTTTCGTCCCAACCCCCCATGTAGCGCAGGGCTTTAGCCCTGCCCAAACCTGAAACCCCAAGCACGAAATCCGAAATCCCAAACAATATCAAAGCTCAAAGCCCCAATGACCAAAACATAATGGTTTTGAATTTAGAGCATTCGGATTTGGAATTTGTTTAGAGTTTAGGTATTAGAATTTAGGATTTACTCAGCAATGTAGCGCAGGGCAATGTAGCGCAGGGCAATTAAAGATTAAAATGTAAAAAGCAAAATGACAGATTAAAACCCAAAATGTATCGAGGGGTCGGGCTTTAGTCAAAACAATTTTTGCATTTCTGTTTGTACTTTTGATTTTTGGTTTTTAGCATTTAACTGCCCACGCCCATCACCACCCCCGGGCAGCCTTTTAAGACTGCGCTACATGAGGCTGCGCTACATGTTACGCTTTGGCCTTCAACCTTTAATCTTTTTCAGGCGCAGGAAGATGGCGGCGAGTACACTGATAAAACCAAGGACGTTGATGAATACGCTTGCCTGCAACCAGTGCAAGGCTTGCTGTAAAGCCGGCGATGCTGATAGCGATACTGGCACTGGTACTGGCCTGGCTTCGGTGGTGAAGCTAAATACTGGACTTGGCTCACTGGGCACCGGCTCGGTAGCCGTCACCTGCCAGAAGTAACTGGTGCCATAATCCAGTTTGCCGCCATATTCGTAAGCTGTAGTTGGCACAGTTTCCTCGACCAGAATATTCTTCAGGGCTGAATCTTCGGCGAGGATGAAATTGTATTTGGTAGCCCCTTTGAAGGCTGTCCAGGAAAAGGCTGTTGGCGATACCGGAATTTCATTGGCATCGTGGCCTGGCTTTAGAGCTTGTGCCCCCGGGTAAGGGCTGATTACCGGTAAACCAGCTTTGATGATGAAGCTATACTTCTCCGACCACTGGCTGCGGATTATCTGACCGGTAGCTGCCTGCCGAACTCTTACCCGCCAGTAATAGGTGGCACCAGCTTCGGGCAGCATTCCAGGCGTGATTCTATAGGCTGGGCTGGTGATTCTATCAGGTTCATAGAAGGGGTTGTTTTGGGGCTCGGCTTCGGTGACCCGAAGGCTGAAATCTTTATCTTTGGCTACCTGAATCTCATAGTCGTCAGCCAGAGAAAGCTGCTCCCACCGGAGGTCGACCTCCTGGTTTCTGCCGCTCACCGGGTCGCAGCCGAGCGCTGCCTCCTCCTCGGGTTCAAGCAGCCTCGGCCCAGCCCTGGCCAGTGTATCGGTAAATACCCAGAGGCAGCCTTCGTTATCTGGTGGATTATAGCCGCGAGCATCTATTGCCCATAGACTGCTCCGGGAAAGGTTAATCGAGCTGGGCTCGGTGCTGAACTGAACGCTGCTGGCTAAACCTGTTGTCAGCGAGTCCCAGAAGACACCCGGCTTGGGGATACCGCTTCTGGAATACAGGGCACGGTCGACGCCGCTTTCATCCGAGCTATAAGCTCCATAAGCAGCTCCTCCGCTGCCTATGGCTATGCCGTAAAAGCTGTGATTGGGAGGTGCCAGGTCGTCCCAGCTATTGCTTTTGCCTATAGCCCACCGGTAAATGCCGCCGGCGTCGTCAGCCACATAGATAATCTGGTTTGTATCGAAATAGCTGTCGAAAGCTACATGTCGATTGCCGCTGCTCGGTGTTTCTTTAGCTATCTTTGCCCAAATCAGACCATTATCAGCCGAGTAGGCCAGTGGAGAAGACTCGGATGTGGCAGCGCCAACCAGGATATTATCACCGCGAACGGCGATAGTGTGCCCTGTAGTCAGCCCCGAGTCAACCTTCCTTGCCCATCTCCAGCCGTCGGTATAGCTGCCCCGGCGCACCCGGCCGTCTGCCTGGAGAATATAAAGCGTCTGGCTGTCCGCTGCTGCCATATCCTGTATGATGACGTTGGGCAGGCAATCATGCCAGGTCTGCCCGTGATTGGTAGAACAGCGGGCTACATCAGTGCCCTGGTTGCCCCAGAACATAGCAGCTCCGTCTCCGGTATCTGGAGCCAGCCTCAGAATGGGTGACTGCCCGTTGATGCACATTACTCGCTGCCAGGCATCGCCCAGAATCGGGCTCTGGCTGCGCCATAGACTATCGAAACCGGCATCATTAACCGATGCCAGATAAAGCGTCGATTCATCCTCAGCCGCAGCCACATCTTTGAGCCAGTCAATTTCGGTATCGATGAGCCCGATTTGATTCCAGGAATCACCGCTGTCTTCGGTTATGGAGACAGCCGATTCGTCGAGGCTTTGACCGCTCCAGGCGGCATCAGTTGGGTTTGCCCACTTTGGCGGCGTGTCCCGGTTGCCGCTGCCGGTGGCACAGAAGGCGATTGAGCCCTCGGACGACCAGGCAAGCTGGGCATTGGCATAGCCGTCTTTGCCGCCGCCGGTTGGCGGCTTGAGTGACATCTTCCAGGTGGGGCATGATGACAGCGGGTCGTGGCATATCCAGACTCTGGCTGAAGCCTCGGTCATCCTGGCGGCAACCTCGCCGGCCAGCAGCTTTCCCGTTTCCGTATCTCCAGCGTAAGCGATGGTGCTTATCCTGGCACTGCTGCCGCCGCCCGGCAGCTTCAGCCTGTTGACGATGGTATCGTCGAGGCGATAGACATCATCCAGCGCCTGGCTGGTTCCCTGAGAGGTTCCATTCGAGTCATAGGCAGCGAAAACAACTCGTCGCTCCCTGGAGGTGCCGACAAAATTGCTGGGCAAAGCGATATCGCCGCTGATGATGCTGCCCTCGCCGCTGGTATTGCCGCCAATTTGGTCTGGCGGGCACATCTCCACCGGCCAGCCGGCGTCTGTGTTCCACGTGCAAGCATTGGCAGCTATATCGCGGTAGCCAAGGCAGATGTAAGTCCTGTCTTTGGTGGCTGCCATAGCTACCAGAGTAAAATCAGCGGCGTAGTTTGGTGAGCAGTCGACAGCTATAATATCGCCTGAAGTGAAGCCTTGAGCCTTCCAGTTGCTAAAACCGGGGTATCTTAAAATATAGATTTCTCCTTTCCCCTGGTTGTTATTCGGCTGGCGGCTGCCAGCTATGATGTCATGTGACAGCTTACCGTCAAGATTGTAGCCGGGGGAGATGGCGATGTCGCCGATTTGCTCGCTGCCGACATATACCCAGGGAATGGCGCCGGTATAATCCCAGTAGTTGCCGCCATCATCGGATAGGTAGACCTCATGGCGGAGTTTAGTTGCGCTATCGAGGCAGGCTACAGCTACCAGGTCGGGGTCGTCGGGAGCCAGGGCGATGTCCGTTACCGGTAGAATCGGGCTTGGTGTGGCTTCGCTCAGGTGCTGGTTAGGTTTAGAGCTCCAGGTGATGCCGCCATTGCTGCTTTTCCACAGGCCGGGCCTGGCTACCGGGGGAGGGGTGGCGTTGGGAATATCGATGGCGTATATGGTCTTGCCATCTGGAGCTACTGCCACGGCGTTGAGTTCGCAGGGGGAGCGGAGGTCGTTCCTGTCGGCTGTACTGCCCGGGGTATCAACTATGGCCCAGCGCAGGACTGCTGTGTCCGGGGGGTTAGCCAGTGCCGGTGCCGGCGGTGGAGTCAGATTAGCTATCAGCAGGATTGCCACGACGAAACAAGTTGGGTGGGGCTTTAGCCATTCCCAGCTTGTTTTTAATTTGTTAATCATGCTGTTATTAACCTGGCCAATGCCGCTTCCAAACCCCCATGTAGCGCAGCCTTTTAAGGCTGCCGGGGGGTGGTGGTGACGGGCATGGCGCTAATTGCTACCCCACCCAGGCAGGGCTAAAGCCCTGCGCTACATGTTAGACCATAATCAAATCAATGTAGCGCAGCCTTTTAAGGCTGCCCGGGGTGGTGGTGACGGGCATGGTGCCAATTGTTATCTCAACCACCCAGGCAGGGCTAAAGCCCTGCGCTACATGTTTTTTTCCGTGCCTGTCGGCTATTCCTGGATTATCTTCGGCTCCACCCACATCAGCCAGTCTTGCTCCCCGGACTCCCCGGCCTCGACCTTCAGGACGAAGTACACCTTTTCGCCTGCCATGTCGCTCAGGTCAACCTCGTAGGGATGCAGCTCCCCATCGTAATAAACATCCATCTTTGGAAACAGCACCACGCTGCCGGCGTTATCGACATAGCCAAGGGCAACCCTGACCCCGTCGGTTGCCGCAGCTCCATCCTTGAAGCCTACCCTGGCGGTGAACTTAGCATCCCTTGGTATCTCTATCTCCCGGATGCGGGTTTCACCGTACTTGCTGTAGACTTCGCCGAACGTTCCCTGTATCCAACCGTTCTTGACCTGCTCAGGATATGTGTACAGGGTATCGGTATGCACAAAAGCCGCCCCTTTGCTGCTGCTGGAAACCATCGGCCATTTCAGCTTGCCAGCACCGCTTCTCCAGGTAGCCAGGTGGGCATTGTCCACGAAGCTGTAGCTGAAGCCTGCCCCGTAGTTCATACTGCCGCAGTTATTGTCTTCATCGCTTTCGGCGATAGCGTTGTCGGCATCAGCGCATATCTTGATATTTATGGCTATTTTGCTTACCATGCCGCTGGGTGCCGGACTCCACTTGAAGTTGGAGAAGGACTCGGTTCGTTCCTCCCCGGCAGCCAGAGGCTGTACATAATCGCTGGCCTCTTTATAATCATTGATGTATATATACGACTGGCTTCCTTCGGCGTCGACAGCGCCCTGGTTCTTTAGCTTGTAGTAAAAAATTGCCGAGAACCAGATGTCGGTGACTACCAGGTCTGGCTTGCCGGCGGCTGCTGATGTAACCGTAACTGTAACGGAGCTGGTGGCGCTCTCGCCTTCGTTTGTGGCTGTCAGCGTATAGGTGGTGGTTGTGGCTGGCAGCACTTGCTCAGCGCCGCTGGGGCTCACGCTGCCGATAGCAGGCTGTATAGTAACCGTGGTAGCGTTGGAGACATCCCAGCTTAAGGTTGCTGACTGCCCGGAGCTGATAGTCTCCGGAGTGGCGGCGAAGGAGTTGATGGCCGGCTGGGCGGCTTCGGTGGACGGGGGTGGTGGCGCCGGTCCCTCAGGTGCAGTGATGGTGATGCAGCCCGCCGCCGGACTGATTAGCACGACGAGTGATAGTATAAGCAAGGTCAAATACCATTTGTATTTTTTCATGTTGGTACTACCCCCTCTTTTTCTTGAGCCGTTGACCGGGCCAGTTGCTGTTTTGGAATTGGCAAATTATAGCATCCAGCTTTCAGGGATACAACTTAAAGCCCTGCCCAAACCTGAAACCCCAAGCACGAAATCCGAAATCCTAAACAATATCTAAATCCCAAAGCCCCAATGACCAAAACATAATGGTTTTGAATTTAGAGCATTCGGATTTGGGATTTGTTTAGAGTTTAGGTATTAGAATTTAGGATTTACTCAGCAATGTAGCGCAGGGCTTTAGCCCTGCCTGGGTGGGGTAACAATCGGTGCCACGCCCATCACCACCACCTGGCAGCCTTAAAAGGCTGCGCTACATGAGGGTTGGATTCAAAAATAATCATGTAATGCAGGGCAATGTAGCGCAGGGCTTTAGCCCTGCTGGGGTGGATGGGATAATAATCAACACCACGCCCCCCACCTGGCAGCCTTAAAAGGCTGCGCTACAAAAGGCTGCGCTACATAAGGCTGCGCTACATTGATTGGGGGAATAGAAAAGGGGGTGGCATTCGCCACCCCCTTTTTTTGCCTTTCTCAGGCAGGTGAGCTTATACCCGGCGTGTCTTGAAGATAAGAACCAGTGTGACAATCACCAGGATAGCGCCGAGAGCGATGATAATCCACACCCACATTGGAGTTGCAGGAGCTGCGGGTGGTCCTTCAGGGGCTGCCGGTGCAGCTTCGGTTTGGAAGCTGAACGTAGCGCTCCAATCGCTTGGCGCTGGCTCGACGCACATCACGCGCCAGAAGTAGTTGGTGCTGTAATCCAGCGTGCCATCGTACTCGTAGGCGGTGGTGGCTGTTTCTGCCTCAGCCAGGATATCGGTCAGTGCCGCATCCTTAGCCAGTACAAACTTGTACCCCGTGGTGTCCTTGAACGGTGACCACGAGAAGGATGCCGGTGAGACCGGGCAGCCGATGCAGCCGTTGTCCGGTGACAGCAGCTTCAGTCCGTAGTAGTCAGCCGATACCGGCAGACCAGCCTTCACGGTGAAGCTTCTCACTTCAGACCACGGGCTGCGGATAGTCTGTCCGGTAGCGCAGCCACGGACCTTCACTCTCCAGTAGTAGGTATGGCCGCATTCCAGGTTGCCGTAGGCAGCAATAGCCGAACCCGTACCAGTCAGCACTGCGCCGCCAGCCGGGAAGAAGGCAGCCGGGCTGAGGGTACTTGATGGGACAAGGTAGACCGCGGCAAAGTTCGCTAAAGTGGCTGGTGATGCGGCTGGGCAGGCAATCTCGCTGGCCCAGTCAATCACCTTTATGTTGAAGTCCGCAGTCTTGCCTATCTCGATGTCGTAGGCAACAGCCACGCAGAGCTGCTCCCACTCGAAGTTAACTTCCTGAGCTCTGCCCGAAACCACGTCGCAGCCGATAAGCATTCCGTCCTCGGTTGTCAGCGTGGGGCCAACCTTGGCCATGCAGTCGCTGAAGCCCCAGAGATATCCCATCTTGGGATAACCCAGCGCGTTAGCGAGCCACTCCGGATAGTAGGCGCGGTTATCGAGTGCCCACAGGATGGTATCGGTGTCCATCGTCAGGCAGCCGCACTTCTTGAGCGACCATGGCTCGTTGGTGAAGGCGACCTGGAAGTTCGCACTGGCAGTAGAAAGGCCTACGTCCAGGCAATCCCAGAACATACCTGGCTTGGGTAGACCCCAAAGTGGGTTCAGTGTGCGGCAGACACCGGAGTTATAATAGGTGTGTACGTCTTCTACCGTCACATCCCACGCGTCATGTGCTGAGTACAGAGCGTAGTCGCCGCCAGCACCGGTAGTGGCGAGCTGCAGGCCATACTGGCCGACCTGGTGCGGGGCGGTGACGCAGCCGTAAGCGCCGTTGGTTGCCGCCATCATGTCGCCGTCTGCCCATCCATTCGCCAGTAACCCACCACTTACGTCTCTATTGCGGTATACCGAGCCCGTGATGACGGAAGAGTCACCGTCAGCCAGGAAGAAAATGCCGTTGTCGGCATAGTCCGGGTGGAAGGCTACATGGGCATCGCCGTCGGTGGGTAGCAGGGCGAGGAGCGTAGCGAAAGTAGCTCCGCCGTCGTGTGATATAGCTCCTGGATAGGTAGCGCTACTGTCGTAGCCTACCAGCACATCGTCCTCACCATAGGTGGCAATCATGTGCCCGTTATCCGCGGAGTAGACACTAGCCTCAATACTTGACCAGGCAGTGCCGGTGTAAGGCATCTTCTGTACCAGGCCATCCGGGGAGAGGAAGAACAGCATCGTATTTGAGGCTGCGGTGAAGTCCTGGATGGGGTCTCTCGGGTTGATGTTAGCCCAGTAATCACCGAAGTCAGGCGACCAGGCAGCTATACCGCTATCGTATGTAGATGTAGCGGGGTCCTGAGCTGCCCAGAAGACAATCTCGCCGTCTTCGTCATCCGGTGCCGGTGCCAGCCTCAGCAGAGGCAGGTCGGTCTGCGTCTCGCCAATGCCACAGTTTAGTGACGTCGGCCGGCAGTACACTCTCTCGTAGTAGAAGCTGAGAGGCAGCACGCCGAGCAGAGGCGAAGTTACTGCGGAATTGATGCTGGTGCGCCACACGCTGTCAAAGCCAATGCAGTACCCAGCAGCGGCCTTCACCACATCCATATTGTTGTATGAAGCCAGGTAGATGGTGGTGCAGTCAGCCGACGGTGCAACGTCGTTGAACCTGGTTATGTAGGTGTCAATCATGCCCAGCTGGTTCCAGGTCTCGCCGTTGTTGCGGCTGATGGCGAATGCCGTCTCATCCAATGAAACCGGCTCAACGATGAATGCGCCCCACCAATCATTAGCGCCTGCAGCCCACGTTACTGAGCCGGTGCCCACATAGGCCACCTCGCCGGTAACGCTCCAGGCTACCTGGGCATTGCCATTGCCAACGCCGCAAGCACCACCCGCACCCGCGGCGCCGGTGGTCGGCTTAAGTGCCGGATACCAGCAGGGTACCGGGCAGGTCGTCGGTGAATCGGTAAACCACGTCGGTACCGTTGCCCAGCAGCCATCACCTTTTACTTCACCCGCCAGCAGCTTGCCCGAGGCGTAGGTGCCGTAGTAGGCAATGGTGGAAATGTTCTTGTTAGTGGTCATACCACAATCCATCAGCGTGTAGACGGTAGTGTCATCGACGCGGAAGATACCATCAATTCCTACAGTACCATCGGGGCCATAGGTGGAAACATAGGCGCGGCGCAGTGAGGCGCTCTGCCCGGAGAAGTCACTTGGCAGCTCCAGGTCCGCGGTGATGAGTTGATCTGCCGTCGGTGAAGTACCTGGCGTCGTACTGCATACCTCGACCGAAGCGGAGTAGACCCAGCTAGCGATGTCGTTGTCATCGAGGTCGCGCTGGGCGACATCGAACCAGGTGCCATTACCAGTAGTTGCTGTGGCGTAGACCACGGCCATCGAAGCATCGCCGACATAGGTCGGTGAGAACTTCAAGTCGACGACATCGGCAGTAGCCGTGGGTAAAACCGTCTGCAGATTCCAGCCGGTGTAGCCGGAGGACTGCAGTACCCAGATACTGAAAGCCGCGGTGCCATTGCCTTGACGCATGCCGACGGCGATATCACGCTTGCCGCCGTAGTCCGCGGAGATGTCGATGCAGCCGACGTGTTCATCTCCGGCATAGGCCAACTGATCTGTTGACAGCACCAGTCCGGTGCACTCCCAGTTGGCGCCGGCATCCTCGGTAATCCAGACCTCGACGGGTTCATTTGCCCAGGCGACGGTGCCAAGGGCGGTATAATTCCCTGAGGTGACTACCGCCCAGAAGTTGGAGTCATCCGGAGCGCAGGCGACATCGAACACGTTGTGCTCGCCGCCAGGTATTCCGGAGTACTTTCTGTCCATGTCGTTGACCAGGTGCTCGTAGGGCTGAGTTGACCATATGATGCCCTTATATTTAGCCCACATCAACGTCAGGTTGCCAGACGCAGGAACGCCGGTGCCGCTCTTCCAGTAGTAAGGGTCATTTGGAGAGCGTGATACCACGGCAAGCAGCCCCATGTCATCGGGGCAGACTTCCAGTTTGTCTATCTCCGAGTACATGAGAAGGTCATACTTGCCGACCACCGAGTTTGGCAGCTCCGGCGTGTCCCACTTGCAGATGCCAGCAGCGTAGCTGGCCTCGGCTGTAGTTGGGCTGGCCAGGTTAACCGGTACCACAAGACTGGCTACCAGCATAAAGATGGCCAGAATTCCAAAAATACTTGGATATTTCGTTTTCATTATTCCTCCTAAGTTTTATGAACCCTGAAAATTTCTTTTCACGGACCTTCAGCAAGCTCGACCAGCTTGCCTCCGGTTATCAAACCCAGAAAGGGAAGATATTCACTTTTCGATGAGAAACTTTTAAGCCGGCTCATCCCGGCTGCTCCGCAGGATTAAGGCCTTATGCCCCGGAGCCAGGGCGATTTTTACCTTGCCTGAGCAGATACACCCCTGCTCTGGCATCCTTTCATTAACATCACCTCCTTTTATTCACGCATAGCAAAACAGGGCAAAAGTGCCCCTTTGCCTTAGTACTATTGTACCACGCCTGTCAAGCCTGTCAAGCCCCCGGCCAGCCAGGCTATGGGGTAAAGGGAATAATTGCCTAAAAATTTTAGCTGTCCAGCTCATTTTTTATATAAATCATATCCGATGTAGCGCAGCCTTATGTAGCGCAGCCTTTTAAGGCTGCTGGGGTAGGGCGTGGCGCCGATTTTGTTATCCCACCCAACCCTGGCAGGGCTAAAGCCCTGCGCTACATTGCCCTGCGCTACATTGCTGCATTCCACTCTCTCCATTTTACTCCCTTAACTGCGCCGTGTAATCGGCAATAAGGTTGATTTTGCAATCAACCTTTTTACCGACAACGTAACCCAACCCACACGTAATGCAGCCTCATGTAGCGCAGCCTTTTAAGGCTGCTCGGGGGTGGTGATGGGCGTGGCACCGGTTGTTATCCCACCCAACCCTCATGTAGCGCAGCCTTTTAAGGCTGCTCGGGGGTGGTGACGGGCATGGCACCGATTGTTACCCCACCCAACCCTCATGTAGCGCAGCCTTTTAAGGCTGCTCGGGGGTGGTGACGGGTGTGGCACCGGTTGTTACCCCACCCATCCTGGCAGGGCTTTAGCCCTGCGCTACATGTCCTGCGCTACAATGCCCTGCGCTACATGTTTTGCCCGGTCATATTATTTGGCTTATGTCATTGACTTCCAACGAGCCTGAATGGGGATACAGGGTGTAATCCGTGACTATTCCCTTTCTGACTGGGTTTTCAAGGATATATCGAGCTACTGCTGAGGCTGCCTCATCTTTTCTCAATATGCGTTCGTAGTAACTTGGCTGCCACAACTTGGTCTGGTAGACGCGACTAAACCAAAATGCCGTCTTTTGCTTGAATGTGAAGATGAATCCTCTCATATCGGCGTCCTCGGTTTTCCCTTCAACAAGAAGATGGAGGTGGTCAGGCATGAAGCAATATGCCCAGACATAGAAGTTTCTATGCTCGGCCGTTTCCTTCAGTATCTCGGATAGTTTGGTGACAAGGCCAGGGTCAATGAAGCAACTAGCCTGATTACGAGAGCGCAGAGTAATGAAGTATCGGTAACAACCCTTGTAAGAAAAGTCCTTGAGTCTGGTCCGCTTTGGATATTTGCTGCGTTTGTCTTTCATTTGTAACATGCTACATGTAAATGTAGTACCGATTGTTACCCCACCCAGGCAGGGCTAAAGCCCTGCGCTACATGTTAGACCATAATCCAATCAATGTAGCGCAGCCTTTTAAGGCTGCTTGGGGGGTGGTTGGTGGGCGTGGCATCGATTGCCACCCCACCTTTCCAACCCCTCATGTAGCGCAGCCTTTTAAGGCTGCCAGGGGCGGTGATGGGCATGATATCAATTGTTACCCCACCCAGGCAGGGCTAAAGCCCTGCGCTACATGTTAGACCATAATCCAATCAATGTAGCGCAGCCTTTTGTAGCGCAGCCTTTTAAGGCTGCTTGGGGGGTGGTTGGTGGGCGTGGCATCGATTGCCACCCCACCTTTCCAACCCCTCATGTAGCGCAGCCTTTTAAGGCTGCCAGGGGCGGTGATGGGCATGATATCAATTGTTACCCCACCCAGGCAGGGCTAAAGCCCTGCGCTACATTGCCCTGCGCTACATGTTCATTCTTTTTAGTAGTATTCGCTGATGCGGCGGGAGAAAGCTCGGATGACGAAGACGATGATGATAATACAGAGAAACCCCCCGATTACCAGGTACAAGATGGAGAAGAAACCGACCTTGAAGGGTTGGGGGGAAAGCGTCCACTCGCTTTCGTTGCCAGCGCCATCAACGGCTTTAACTCGCCAGTAATGGGTGCCGGGCTCAACATTGACGATGCAGTTAGGCTGAGGCAGCCCTGTCTTTCTCATACCCGGCGCCAGGGGGAAGAAGTTGAGGTTATCGGCTATCTCCAGTGTGTAGGTAATGCCGCTGGGGTCGGCGACCTCGGTCCATTTGAAAAGAACGAGCTGCGAGCCAAACCAGCCGAATCTCTGTGCCGTGGGCGAGATTGTGGCTGGCGCTGGCGGTGCCTGGCTTTCCAGGGGCGTGCCTGAGGCAGCCTCGTTGCCAGCTTCATCGATGGCGACAACCTCATGCTCGGATTCAGGGCTTTCCGGCACATTGAAGGTATGAGTGAAATTGCCGGCTTCGTCCGTAGTCGGCGAGTCGGCTAACGCAATGTCGTCGTATTCAATCGTTACCAGGCTGCTGGCGGCGAAGCCATGGCCGGTGATGACGACCTCCTTGCCGATTTCGGGAAATTCGGGCTGAAGGCTGATACCCGGGACAACCGCGAAGCTGGCGGCGGCTTTGGCGAGAGACGTGCTTTGGGCCGCGGCCTCAAAGCTGTGGCTGCCGGCGATGGTATCGGGAACGGTAAAGATGGCCGTAAAGCTGCCCTTGCTGCTGGTGGTGATTTCAAGATTGGTAGCTTTGCCATCGAAGCTCAGCTTGATGTCGTCATTGGCGGTGAAGCCGGCGCCATCGATGGTGACCGTGGAGCCAGGTGAGGCGGGTGATGGGCTCGCCTTCACGCCCGACTTGACGTTGAAAACGAAGCCGTACGGGTCCTCGGGCCGGTAGTCGCGCCTGAACTGTAGGTAATTTGTGCCATAGGAAGCTTCGGGGATGGTAAAGCTGAATGTCAGCTCCATGGTGAGTTCATCCAGTTCGCCCTCCGCCACTACAACGCACTCGGCCTCTTCGGTGATTGGCGTTTTGCTCCACACAACCGCGTAGCCTCCCTTCATCGGAAAGGCACCGCTCACCAGCTTCAACGTTGCTTGAGTGCCGACTCTCCCTGAGTTTTGTGATTCCCCGATAACTTCGGGGCAGGTACCGCCCACTCAGCCGTCAGCATTGACCGGTGCCGGTATCAATGCCACCAGTGCCAGGGCAAGTACCAGAACCAGGGCAAGATAATTTATTAATCGCATGCCTAAATTTGTACTACTTTTGACCGTGTTTTGTCAAACCGAAGCTGCCTTTTGTAGCGCAGCCTCATGTAGCGCAGCCTTTTAAGGCTGCTTGGGGGTGGTGACGGGCGTGGCAGTTAAATGCTAAAAACCAAAAATCAAAAGTACAAACAGAAATGCAAAAATTGTTTTGACTAAAGCCCGACCCCTCGATACATTTTGGGTTTTAATCTGTCATTTTGCCTTTTGCATTTTAATCTTTAATCGCCCTGCGCTACATGTTTTTTCCATTTTATTCCCCCCAAATGATGTATCTCGGAAAACGACAACTTTCCCTTGCGGCAATAGAACAATTGTGCTAGGATGGTTGCGTCATGGTTGGTGGTGAGCTGGGCTTATTGCCGGAGGAGGTTGACTGGCGGGATGAGGGATGTGGGCTTTTCCCGTCGTGTCTTAATTGTCCGCTGCCAAGGTGTATTTATGAGGAGTCGAGGGGTAAGCAGAGATTGAAAATGCTGGCCAGGGCCAGGCGGATGGCTGAGCTTAAGCGGGATGGTAAAAGCGTTAAGGAGATAGCTGAGCTTTTTGGAGTGAGTAAAAGGACAGTGCAGCGGGCATTGGGCACCACGCAAGGCCGTGGGGGGAGCAAAAAAGACTAGCAAGACAAATCCTAATGAACAAAACAGGAGAGTTTTGAATTTGGGGCATTTGAATTTGGGATTTGTTTAGAGTTTAGAAATTTGGATTTAGGATTTGGAGTGAAGCGAATGTTTGGAGCGAAGTCATGAATGAATTCAACCCCCAGTCTCTAGCCCAGCTAGATAAATCACGCTTCAGCGATTACAAATCTAACCTGGACTTTTACAACGGCACGCAGTGGACGGAGACAAGCAAGCACCGCCAGCTGGTATTCAACTATGCCAGGATAGCCGTTGATAAGCTAACCAGCTATTTAATGCAGGGACTTAACTTTGCCTGCGACCCCATCGATGAAACTGATATGGCTAAGGCAACCGCTCAGAGAGCCGAGCAGGTTATCTACCAGGTTTACCACGATAACACCCTGGCGCAGCTGGACTATGAGACCGAGGTAGACGCTTCCATCCTGGGAGACGGATGCTATAAGGTTACCTGGGATACAGTAGAGAAGCGTATCCGGATAACTTCGCCGAACATCAACGGCCTCTTTGCCTGGTGGCTTGGAGACGACCCCTCGAAGGTGTGGCGAGTCGCCTCGCGCTACACGCTTACCCAGGATGAAATCGAATTGCTGTATAACCGGGCCATCACCAAAAAGACAGCCGATATAACCGAGGTGTGGACGGATAAGACATTCCAGCTCTACCTTGACAACGACCCCATCGAGAGCAAGCCCAACCCCTACAAGTTTATCCCGTTCGTGGTATTCCCCAACTTGCGGCAGCCGAAGCACTTTTGGGGGGAATCGGATATCCCCGCGGTAAAGGTAGCGCAGAGGGAGCTTAACCGAGCTCTTACGCAGCTATCCCGCATCCTGGAAGTGTCAGGCAACCCTATTGCCGTACTCGAGGGAGTGGAATCCGCCGAGGATATTAAGGTACAGCCTGGCGCAGTGTGGGCGCTCCCGGAGGCAGCCAAAGCCTATCTACTGGATTTACTACAGGGCGGCGGCATCAGGCTGCACATCGACTATATAGAAATGATTTACCGATGCCTGCATGACATATCGGAAGCCCCCAGGGCAGCCTATGGCGGCATCGAGAGGGAGCTGTCAGGCGTAGCCCTCGAGGTGGAGCTCCAGTCCTTACTTCAAAAAGTAAGGCGTAAGCGGACGATACGGACGGCAGCCTACATGAAGCGAAACGTTATGGTCCTTAAACTGCATGCCCAGTTCAACCGAGAGGACTTGACGCAGGTAGCCCATCGCATCATCTGGGGAGCGGTATTGCCTCAGGACAGAGCCAGGGAAGCTCAGAATGAGCAGCTATTAGTCCAGTCAGGCGTCCATTCCAGGAGGACGGCCATGGACGAGCTGAGCATCCGTGACCCCGAGGCGGAGTTCGAGAAGTGGTTAGAGGAGAGGCGCCGCATCCTGGAAATGAATCTAGAATATCGTGCGAAATCTACTCGTGGCGGTGAGAGAGAGAGAATCGTCGCCGCAGAGGTGGAGAACGTTCCCGAATAATTATCAAACGAAAAGGAGTAAAACATTGTCAGATGAAAACACCAACAACCAGATCACCCAGGAGCAGTACGACACGCTCAAAGTCGAGCTCGAAGCCCAGGTCGAGGCAGAAAAAGCCCGGTCTAAGGAAGCTATTGCACAGGCTACTCAACCCCTTCAAGGGCGTATCACGGAGCTTGAGGCAGGTCTTCAGTCGAAAGACGAAGAAGTCAGCACGCTCAAGACCGAAGGCGAAACCAAAGACGGGAGTCTAGTTTCGCTTCAGGCTACGCTTGACGGAGCTTTGGCCGAGTACCGGGCCCTGGTAGTTAGCGCCAACCCCCTTTTCTCCGAGGAGCTAATCCAGGGGAACACCCTTGACGAGATTAAGGCTTCGGTCGAAAAGGCTAATGCCGTGGTGGGGAAGGTTAAGGCAGGCCTGGAGAGCCAGGCTAACTTGACCACCATCCCAGCAGGAGCTCCGGCAGCCACACCCGTCGACCTGTCTACCCTGTCGAGCAGGGAAAAAATAACCAGGGGCTTACAAGAAGCCCGAAAGGAAAAATAACCTATGGCAACAACTTTAACCGAAGCAGCAAAACTAAGTAATGATGCTCTGCTAGCTGGAGTAATCGAGACTATCATCAAGGATAGCCCGCTGCTCCAGAGCATGCCGTTCATAGAGATTGTAGGCAATGCCTTGACCTATAACAGGGAGAAGGCTTTACCATCCGCTGAATGGCACGCCGTCAATGATGATTGGGCGACTTCACCTGCAGTAACCTTCGACCAGCCCACGGCTACCCTGTCTATCCTGGGGCAGAACGCCGACGTGGACGCCTATATCAAGCAGACCCGCTCCAATATCCAGGACGTCGAGGGAGCTATCATCGAGCTAACGGCTAAGGCCATCAGGCACGAGCTCGAGGATAAATTCATCTACGGCGACCATACCGGCTACCCCAGCCAGTTCGATGGCTTGATCAAGCTCATCGATACCATGACCGACCCGGCCACACCTAACGCTCAGGTAGTGTCGATGGCTACGTCTCAGGACGGCGCCACGCTTTCCCTGTCCAAGATTGACGAGCTCATCGATGCCGTCAAAGGCGGTAAGCCCGACTTGCTGATGATGAGCCGCAGAACACGGAGAAAGATAGGCGCTCTGGCCAGAGCAGCCGGTAATAACCTCGAAGTAGGTACCGGGGCGCTTGGTGAGTTCGTTCAGCTCTACAATGGCATAGTCATTGCCATCAACGACTTCATGAAGGATACCCACCAACTAGCCACCACCCCCTTCGACTACGAGCTCAGCCTCACGGCCGGCAGTTGCGCCAGCATCTATGCCCTCCAGTTTGGGGAAGGCGCACTCTGTGGCTTGACCGGTCCAGGCGGACTCCAGGTGCAGCCTATCGGTGCTATGGAGACCAAGGACGCCGACAGGACACGACTAAAGTGGTATGTCTCTTTGGCTGATTTCAGCCTGGTCAAGAGAGCCGCTTTAATCGGCATCAAGAACGACTAATTTGCCGTAAGGCGAAAAATAGGCAACAGTCAGCAGTCAGCAGTCAGCAGTCGGGGGAGGTTGGGGACTATCGACTATCGACTAATGACTAATGGCTAGCGACTGAAAAGGAGAAAAAGAATATGGCATTTAGTGACCCAGGAACAGGCAGAAACATCATAAACTCGAATGTCGGGCCAGAAGCCCCCACCGTGACGCTGGCCGAGGCTTGCAAGCGTGGGGACGTTCTGGGCTACAGCACAGGCTGGAAGCTAGCCCTGGCCACTGTAGGCACGGCTATCCAGGGACGGCTTGTTGCCCTGGCTGATGGTGCTATTGGTGATGTCATACCCGTATCACCCAACCCTGTAGTCAGTGGCTACACAGGCGCTACCCCTGGCGGTTATGTCTATGTAGCTGAGAGCACGGATAGCGGCCAGATAACCGATACAGCACCGACCACCTCTGGCGATTGCGATACCATCATCGGCATTGCCCTATCGGCGACCGAGGTGGCCTTCTTCTTGAACGCCAGAGTCGATAGCTTAGCAACCTAAGAGGAGCTTGCGGGGGTTTCATGTCCCCCGTACCTCCTTAAAGCTTGGGGGGTAGAGGCTACAACTACTCTACCCCCCCAGAAAACATGTAGCGCAGGGCTTTAGCCCTGCTAGAGAAGGTGGAAAATGACCTTAACTGAAATGAGAGGTTTAGTCAGGCGGGACCTTAAAGACGAGGACCCGAGCAACTACCGGTGGACGGATGATGAAATCGATAGAGCCATCCAGAGAGCCGTTGCCGACCTATCCCGTTATGTGCCCAAAGAGGAGAAGGCGACCATCGCTACCACCGACAGCTCATACGAGATAGACATATCATCTTTGACCGATAGAGTCTCAGTCGATAAGGTTGAGTTCCCCATTGACCGGCACCCCCGGGAGTTTCAGCGCTTCACCGTCTACCAGGACGCTTTGACCTTGCTAGGCGCTTACCAGGGAGACGGAGAGGATTGCTACATCTACTGGAGCAAGGTTCACACCCTGGACGCTGCCAGCTCGACCATACCCGCCTATCTTGAAGACCTGGTTGCCCTGGGAGCTTCCGCCTATGCCGCACTAGCCCAGAGCCAGTACCATTCTGATAGAGCCAACACCGGCGGGAGTGATGTCGACCGCGACTATACTTATTGGGCCAGAGACGCATTAAGCGAGTTCAAACGAAAGCTCAAAGCCTACGGCAGAAACCGCAAGCTCAGAGTAGGACAATTTTATACATGAGAAGGAGTACATTATGACAAATACCAAAGTCAAAGAAAGACTACCCAAGACCAAAGAGGACTTGCCGTGGCAGGCGTTCGCCATTGTGGGCGATAAGGGCGACCCCGACACCTGGAAGCTGCCGCATCACAACACGACCATCTTCAGAGCCATTAAGGGAAAGATAGGCTTTGAGAGGACGGTTGACTGGGAGCTCATGCCGGCAGCCGTGGCAGCGCTTTCCCGGGGAGGCTACCGGGGCCAGAGAGTCGAGGCATCCGAGGGCTATATCATTTCGGCAGCCAGGCATCTTGCCAGGCACTATCAAAAAGCGGACAAGCCCGTGCCCGATACTCTGGCGGTGCTTGTTTAGGCAGGATTGTATCCGCCAACTGTTTCAAGCCCTTTCTCGGTAATCTCAGAGGCTTGCAGATAGAGAGGAAAAATAAAATCAGATAGGAGGAGGAAAATCCTAAGCACTAAGCACCAAATCCTAAACAATATCAAAGCCCAAAATTCGAATGATCAAAACCCTCACGTTTTGAATTTAGAGCATTTGGACTTGGGATTTGTTTAGAGTTTAGATATTAGGATTTAGGATTTCCTCCGAAGGAGTGCATTATGACTATAGAAGGTAAAAAGAAATGGACAGCAGCGCTGATCGCCATCGCTGGCACAGTGGTTGCTCAGTTCGCCCCGGAGCAGGGAGACACCATCATGGAAGCGGTGCAGAGCATGGCCCCGCTTTTGATGGGTGGCATCTATATCGTTGCTCAGTGGGCACATGACGAAAAGAAGGAGCAGGTCAAGATTGAGGCAGAGAAAACCAGGCAGGTATCCGCAGGCAATGCAGTCCTCGAGCTCCAGGAAGATATCTACCCGCTAGTCGAGGAGGCTTATTTCGAGCCGTTTGACATGGAAGCCTTTGACAAGAAGCTGGAAGCCCGAGCTGCTAATACTTACCTGGAAGTCAACCCGATAACTGTTTTCTTTGCAGCCCAGGACAAAGGCAAGGCTACCAAATGCCGGCATATAGACCAGGCGTTATCTTACTGGGACTTCCTGCTCGATAAGTCGATGAAAGCCTTTGAGCACATGTACGGCTTCAGGCTTGACGAAGCCGACAAGCACCTGGCAGACGATAACAAGGATTGCCCCTATTACTCAGTCGACAACATGGCCAGGCAGAAAGGCATCCACTTCTGGAATATGTTACGGACCGTAAAACGGACTATCAAAAAGCATAGCGAGCTCGAGGCATTAGCCGAGACTGATATCCCATGGCAGAGCAAGCTAGCGCCCAGCGACCAATCACTATTCGGCCTCGGGAATCTCGCTGGGGAACTGCTAAAACACAATGCCTAACACTGTATGTTGTGGAGAGAGGAGCTGCAGGGAGGCACAATATATTGTGGTCAACATTTTATGATCCGTGAAGTTTACCCACAACATGTAGCGCAGGGCTTTAGCCCTGCCAGAGGTGGGGAGGCTGGGGACTATCGACTATCGACTAATGACTATTGACTTGAAATGAAATGAGAGACCTATCGTCAACACTGAAAGCCGAGCAGAAGAAGCCGAGCCGTAAGCCCGTTGTCAAGGTTGAGGTACAGGCGTACGGCCACCCTGCTAAGGCGACCTCTATTCAGTGGAGCTTGTTCGGTTGGCAGAAGATGGGCGGAGACAGCTCAACCCCCAACTTCCACGGCGTGGCCATCCCCTCAGATGGCTCGTTAAACCGCATCAAACTTGATAGCACCACGCTTAAAAGCCAGCGAGTTACCAGCCCGGGGCCTGGCTCCACTTATTCAAGCTGGGTTACCCGAGGCGGAGTGCCAGCCGATTCTCATATCGCCATTGCAGCTCAGGGCACGCAGCTCATCATCGGTTGCTGCAGCGCAGCGTACTTGTACCGGTTCGAGTCCAGCAACAGCGGTGCTACCTGGGGTGGCGCCATCGAGATGGCTAATGCCCGCCCCTGTGAGCGAGGCTGTGCCGTAGCCTATAAGTCCAACGGAGACTGTATCATCGTCCACGCCTCAGATGTAAACGACCCCAAGAGCCTCTATCTTCAGAAAAGGACAGGCGGTAGCTGGAGTACCGGCTTAGGCCAGCGCTCCGGGGATTGGGAAATCGAAGGCTTAGCTGCATATCACGATGGAGACTGGAATATCATCGCCCTGGTGCTGGACGGCAACTATCTCTCAATAGTAAAAATGATTTACGGAGACGGGGATAAGGTTGCCGCCGGCACCTGGGGCACGGATGAAAAGATTGGCCTGGGGAGAGCCAGGATAGATATCCAGGCAGAAATGTTGCTGCGCAAGTTCCAGACCCAGTACTGGGGAGGCGCTGCGGCCAGGCATACCCCCACATACTGGGAGAAGCACCAGGCCGTACTGGAAACCCTGGCTGGGGACGACTCAGGCCTTGCCGGTGTTTCACTTTGTAAGCCAACAGACTACGGCGCTCTGTTATCGGCAGCCCGCTCAAACACCCCCTGGCTGTTCAAGCTCAGTGGTGATTTCATTGACGCCAACTGGAACAAGGCGTCGACCATCCCCACCGGTGCCGGCTATGGCATGGCTTTAGCCCAGGACGGCACGTACCTGTGGGCGACTCAGGCTAATGAAGTGTGGAGGACAGCACTGCCGAGCTCCTGGACAGCCCCCACCGCGGGAAGCGGCGCTGGGGATAAAATCACCATACCCGTCAAGGATATCCTTCACATCACCGAGACGATACGACCCGAACAACAATCAACCCTGGAGCTCGAGCTCAATAACTCGAAAGGCACTTATGACAGCCCTGGCAGCGGAGACATCGCTGAAATGAAACGAGGCAGCCGTGTCAATCTGTTTATCGGCTACCGCACCAGCTCGGATGAGCTGAGCGAATGTGGCCGTTACTTTATCGAGTCAATGGAGTACAATCGCTCAGCTAGCAGAGCCAGCTTGACCTTGAATTGCATCGACGCCTGGGGGCTTCTTGAGAGGTACTCATTTAATAAGCCAGTGGAGTTCAACAGCGAAACGGACGACTTCACCGTCTACCAGCTAATTGAGAAGGTTATGCAGGCGGTGGGGGGGACTATCGGCTATAAGACTCGTAGCGACCTCGTTACCAGCCTTTACCCCCAGCTCAATATCCATGCCGGGGAGAGCGGCGCCAGCGTCCTCACCAGGCTATTAAACCTGGTTACCGATGTAATCTTTTTCTTTGGCCTGGCAGGTTACATAATCTACCCCCAGGCAGGAGACTCAGCAGCCTATAAATACAGATTCCCATAAAACATGTAGCGCAGGGCTTTAGCCCTGCCAGAGGAGGAAAAACCATGGCAAACGAACTTTACGACAAAGGGAGAGAGGGGTTTCTTGACGGCAGCATCGATTGGGACACCGACGATATCCGCTGTATCCTGGTGGACACCGCCGACTATTCCGTTGACCTGGCCGCACACGACAACCTGGACGATATACCCTCGGGAGCCAGGGTTGCTACCAGTGGCGCTCTAACCGGCAAGACGGTTGTTGCCGGCGTTGCCGATGCTGACGATGTGACCTTCCCAACGGTTACCGGTGACCCGAGTGAAGCCCTTGTAATCTACAAGCACACCGGCACGGAGAGCACATCGAGACTGATTGCCTACATCGACGACGCTACCGGCTTACCCGTCACCCCCAACGGCGGAGACATCACCGTTCAGTGGGATGCAGCTGCTTCGAAAATCTTCAAACTATAACGATAGCTGATAGTCGGCAGTCGCTAGTCTAGAGTCTGGAGTATGCGTAATGGCTACAATTTTAACAGAGGACTTTAACTCCTATAATGACGGAAATTTAGAGGGACAGGGAGGTTGGACTCTTAGGGATGGAACCTCTGGCCAAATATACATTCAAGGGACTACTGTAAAAGAGGGGGCAAAAGCAGCAGATGGACAGGGAACTTTGGATTGCAATGATGGAAAAACAGGAAGCCAGCTTAGTGACGGAAGAATAACTTACTACGCTCGAATGGGCACTGCTGATAAGCAGGGGTGTGGTTTTTATCTACGCGAAGGTGGTTCTACTAGAATACAGGTTACTTTCCGAGCGGGTGGTTACATTGATTATTATGATGGAAGCGCCTGGCACCACCTTAAAGCCTGGGCTGCTGATACCTGGTATTGTGTTGAGATTGAATGGCGAAGTTCCGACAAGAAAGCAAGATACAGAGTTGATGGTGGAACCTGGACAGACTGGGACACCACTCAGACCGCTTGGACAAATTATTTAGATACTGTTGTTATTTGCAGTACGGGTGCTGACCCTGTTGTCCATCAATACTGGGACCACATCGCTGAAAATCCTCTACCAACATTACAAACAATTTTACCCTCAGCGATTGCCTCACTAGAAGCCTTTGGCACTGCCAGGCTAAACTTGAAACTATTCCCATCGGCTATTGCCTCACTAGAAGCCTTTGGCAGCCCCACAGTTATCCTGGTAGGGAATTACATCTACCCAACAGGCATAGCTTCGCAGGAAGCCTTTGGCAACCCTACTGTACTACCTGGAGCTGTTATCATCCAGCCTTCAGCCATCCAATCAGCCGAGGCGTTAGGCAGCCCGCAGCTCAACCTCAAACTGTTTGCTCAGGGAATACCCTCGGCCGAAACGTTTGGCACACCCCTGGTTATCCCCGGAGCTGTAATTATTCAGCCATCAGGCATAGCCTCATTAGAGGCTTTTGGCACGCCCCTGGTTTTCTATGACCAGGTAATCATCCCAACTGGCATAGCATCGGCAGAAGCCTTTGGCACGCCCACAATCAGCTTCATTCTCCTTATAAAGCCCAAGTCAATACCATCGGCCGAAGCCTTTGGCACGCTCAAAGTCCTCAGAGAAATAATACACATCATCCTGGACGGCCAGTACACCCAGGGAAGCCCGGGCGTCAACCGTGTCTATATCATCGGCAAGGATGCTGAAGGCAACCCCGTCTATGGCACAAGCCTTAACCAGGCAGAGATTGACCTGGTAGGCGAGAGACTGGACTTTACCCAGGACTTGAGCATCCCCACCACTGCTAAGGCTGCTGATGTTGCTGCTGCTGCGGTGGCCAAGGCCAGGCTAACCGGTGCCCGGGGCTTTATCGTTATACCCCCCAACTGTGGCCAGGAACTGTGGGACGTTATCCAGGTGACCGATAAGCCCACCGCTCAGAGCCAGCAGAAGTACAGAGTCATTGCCGTTAGCTTCGACTACGAGCCACGCAGAGCACGCTGCCAGCATAAACTCATACTAGGAGCACCGTAATGATGATTTGTTTCCTCAGAAAAATAAGCCATTCGCCTAAGCGACCACCCGCCCGCTATTGTAGATAATTATGGCTAGAGTAGCTAAGCACCGCTATTGCCCGAAAGCCCCGCTGCGAGAGGTTACATCAGCCCGTGGCGTTAAGCTGATGTGCCCGATGGGAGACGTCAAGACGATTTACTACCGCAAAGGCAAGTCGTGGCGCAGGGTAGGGACGCTGTGCCTCCACTGCCTGTGGTTCGACCCCGACCCCAAATTCAAGCCGTCCGACACACAACCCCCGATTATATTTACTCCTCTATAGTCTGATAACCAACCCTTTCCCTTCATGGGGAGTCAAACCACTACATACATACATACAATAATCACCTGCCTACGCACCCTTTCTTCTTATTAGTCTCATGGCCAGAACATAGGGAATGAGACCTACCACCAGCACTGCAGCAGCCGCAATCACTCCAATTAATGGTTCACTCTCTGCCTCATAACACACCTCGGCAGCATATGCAGTGAAACCCCAGTAGATCAGCGATATCCCTAGCACCCCATATTTCCCGAGTTTAGCTCCCGAATCCAATATCAAGAATAGCGTCCCTAAAACTCCCAATGCTGCCGGCAGCAATTTAATAATAGTATCCATCATTACCTCCTTATCGTCGTGTTAATAGGCTAAGCCCCTTGATTAAAGGGACAAGGCTAAACAATAGAGCCAGGATAGAGAACAGCAACATATAGGAAGGAAGGAAGCATAGAGGAGAGAAGGTAAGAAGGTAAGCGATAACCCCACCCACCAACCCCCCACCCGCCAGGTATGCAGCCGGTCTTGCAGCCGGGGCGATCATTTAGCTTACTAGCCCAAAGAGATTAAGCCTCGTTTTATGGCTGTCACTACTGCCTGGGTGCGGGCATTGGCATCCAGTTTGCGCAGTATGGAGGTTATGTGGTTTTTGATGGTCTGTTCGCTGATATCGAGTTTAACCTCAATTTGCTTATTGAAGTAACCCTGGGCCATGTAGGTGAGGATTTCGGTTTCCCTGGGGGTCAGAGGTGAGACGAAAGGTTCGACTCCCTGTCCCCAGGAAAGGTCCTGGAACTGCTGTAGCACCCGCTCAGCCGCCTTAGGCTGAGCAAGAAGAGTGTCATTTATGGGGTGCTCACCTTGGGCAGCTCTGCGGATCTCTGTGACCAGCTCGTTTGAGGCAATATCACGCTTTAGATAGCCGGCTGCCCGAGCTTTTATTGCTGCAAAGAGCTCATCATCGTTGGGTTGGGGGGTGAGGATTATCACTGCTGCGCTAGGCAGTTGCTGTTTCACAGCTCTGGCTAAGTCCAGGCCATTGCTAGGCGGTAAATTGATGTCGAGTAGGATAACATCTGGGTATAAGGTGTTTATAGTTGACGTAAGCTCATTGCTGGAGCCAACCTCGCCGCAGATTTCAATGTCGGTTATTTGAGACAGGGAGGAGCGTATCCCCTGGCGGAACAAGGGCTGCTGGTCAGCTACGACTATCCTTATTCTGCTATGTCCTTCAACCACGAGTCACCTTGTAAATGATTACGTATACTATACGAGGTAATATATAATTATGTCTAGTTTAGCAAGTCAATAGGGCAATGTCAATTGGTGTACTCGTCCATATGATTAGTGACACATAGCCTGGGGTAACGGGTGAGACTAGGTTGCTTCGCTTCGCTCGCAATGACATTTCTCGCACTACATGTTTATTTCTCTAAATCCAAATCACCAAAAAACCTTTCGACTCTTGACTCTCGACTATCGACTTTTTATGCATGTAGTGCAGTCTTTTAAGGCTGCCTGGTGGTGGTGATGGGCATGGCGCCGATTGTTACCCCACCCTGGCAGGGCTAAAGCCCTGCGCTACATGTTAGACCATAATCCAATCAATGTCAGACTGTGTGAAAACCCCTTCTAACGCTTGGTTCATCCTGATATAATTTTAGGCTAAAGAGACCTTGAAAGAAAGGGGGAAAGCAGATGTCCTACATAGAAGGAATTGCCAGGAATCAGTCA